>Ga0194129_10000373_pt1 | contig 88254 bp, 85 predicted proteins | sample TA2KigCa35mmetaG_FD_150862 | JGI IMG/M metagenome (GOLD analysis project Ga0194129, IMG submission 150862) | Freshwater microbial communities from Lake Tanganyika, Tanzania - TA2015038 Kigoma Deep Cast 35m | ecosystem: Environmental > Aquatic > Freshwater > Lake | place: Tanzania: Lake... | reverse complement strand
ATTGCGCCATTCGGCAGTGGTTTCAAAAACTGCCATCATAATTGCCTGTTCCGTTTCATTAAACTCCTTCTTACGCCTGGGCATTACCAGCGATGCGGTTTTACAAGCAGCATCAGGTTTGTAGGTGATAAAGCCCGAAGCCCCGCCCCAGGCAAAATCGGGCACAAACTGCCTCGGAAAACCTGCCCCGAAAATATTGGCCGAAACGCCCACCACTGTGCCGGTGTTGAACATCGTATTTATGCCGCACTTGCTGTGATCGCCCATAATAAGGCCGCAGTATTGCTGCCCGCTGCGGTCAAAGCGACCTGAACTGTAGTTCCATACTTTCACATCCTCGTAGTTATTTTTCAGGTTGCTGCAATTGCTGTCAGCGCCAATATTGCACCATTCACCCAGCACCGCATTACCCAGAAAGCCATCGTGGCCTTTGTTGCTGTAGCCTTGCATACAGATGTTGTTTACCTCGCCGCCAACCACACAGTAGGGCCCGAGGGCTGTTGGACCGTAAACTTTGGTACCCATTTTCAGCACACTGCCTTCGCCCATGGCAAAAGGACCACGCACCAGGCAACCTTCCATAATTTCGGCATTTCGGCCAATATATACAGGTCCGTTTGTCGTGTTAATAACGCATGCATGGGCTTTTGCGCCTTCTTCCATAAACACGGGATGTTCGCCGATAACCTTTACAGAAGCATGGGGTTTCAGCAAACTGCGCCCGGCTGCAATGGTTGCAATATCGCGCTGTATTTCAGAGCCTGCCTGAATGAAAATATCATAGGGACGTAAAAGCATTGTATAAGCGCCATCAAAAGGCATTCCTTCCATGGCACTTCCTGTTCTTTCCGCCAGTATTGTTTCTCCGGAAGTTAGTTTTTGGCCCGGCTCCAGCAAATAGATTGCTTTTTTTAGTTCCTCATTCGGCAACAACCTGCCGTTGATACGCAAATCTATATTTTCGGCGGCAGGAAATTTCGCACGCAGGTATTCACAGGTTTCGAATCCCCATGCAGTCGGTTTTAACAGGGAAGTCCACTTTTCGACAACGGTTTGTATACCACAGCGCAAATCTGCTGCTGGTCTTGTCAGTGTGAGCGGATACAAATGCCCGATTTGTTCATCGTCAAAAAAGTTGATTTGCATGGCTTCGAAATTAAGGCAAAGCGTTGTTTATCCCATAAAAAAAGCCACCCTTTCCGGTGGCTTTCGATGAATAATGTCTTTTTTACTTTTTGCCGTAGCGCTTCATGAACTTGTCGATGCGACCTGCGGTGTCTACAAGCTGCTGCTTGCCGGTATAGAAAGGGTGTGATTTGTCTGAAATTTCAAGCTTGAAAAGAGGATATACGTTGCCGTCTTCCCACTTGATAGTTTCTTTGGTTTCTACACAACTGCGCACCAGAAAGGCATGATCGCAGCTCATGTCTTTGAAAACAACCGGACGAAAATTCTTGGGATGTATATCGGATTTCATGATAAATCGATTCTTTTTGGGGTGCAAATGTAGGAAAAAAGTTTGAAATAAACAAGGATGTTTGTTAATTTCCAAGTTCGTCCACATCCAGTTCTCCGCCCCTGTCTGCTTCGCCATTTTCACTGCAGTCCATGGTCATATTACTTATGTTCTGCGGTGTCTCGGGCATATCGGTATTGATATTTAGCTTTTTATCTGCCTGTGCCTGTTTCATAAAAATACCGTAAATAGGCAATGCCATCAATGCTCCCTGTCCAATCCACCCGTTTTTGAAGCGCACCGATGGGTCGTCGGCACCAACCCAGACGCTGCATACAAGTCCTTTTGTAACTCCGATAAACCAGCCGTCTGCACTGCCTTGTGTTGTGCCGGTTTTTCCGCCAATATGTCCTGTTATGCCATATTTACCACGCAGATAACTCCCGGTTCCAAAATCTACCACACCTTTAAGCATGCTGAACATCAGGTATGCCTTCTCTTCACTTAGGACCTGATCATGTTCCGGCGTTCCAAATTCTTCCAGAACGTTTCCATTCTTATCTTCAATGCGCGTGATGTAAGTGGGTTTAATCCATAGTCCTTTATTCACAAAGGCGGTAAATGCGCTTGCCATTTCAAAAGGACTCAGTTCCATGGTTCCAAGACAGATACTGGGAACGGGCGGTATCCGGTTTTTTTCAATTCCCACTCTTTCGGCAAATTTGATAACCGTCTGAGGGGCTTCATCACCCAACGATTTCATAATCTGGGCTGTTATCAGGTTGTCGGAAAGAGCCAGTCCTTTTGCCATGGTGAATTCTCCACCTTCCTTGCCGTCGCTGTTTCTGGGACTCCAAAGTATACCATTTGCACCTTCGAATGTGGTTCTTTCTCTGGGGAATACAGTGCAGGGGCTGTATTTGTTTATGTCCATGGCTGTAGCATACACAATTGGCTTGAAGGTAGATCCTACCTGCCTTCTTGCATGAATATTTACATGGTCGTATTTGAAGAATTTGTGATTGATACCACCAACCCAAGCTTTTACATGGCCGGTTTCAGGTGCTATTGCCACAAATCCTGCATGCAGAAACTTCTTAATATGTTTCATGCTGTCATACGGGCTCATGGTTGTGTCTTTTTCTCCTTTCCATGTAAAGATTGTCATTCTCACAGGTTTCTTCAATTCTGCCATAATGGCCTTCTCATCCCCATTATATTTTTCTTTCAGAGATTGGTAGCGCTCAGTTCTTTCGAGGGCATTTTCGATAAAATCCGGTATTACTGTCCAGTCGCTTATCTTTCGCCAGGGCACATCCCTTCCCCAGGTCTGAAAAAATTGTTTCTGAAGGTCTGCCATATGCTGATCCACGGCATTTTCCGCATATTTCTGCATTCGGCTGTCGAGGGTGGTGTAAATTCTTAATCCGCTTCGATACAGATTATGGCCGTTCTTTTTGCACCATTCTTTCATGAACTCAGCCAGCTGATCGCGGAAATAAATGGCCGGTCCCTCATTATCTACCCTTTTATAATCCAGCTTCACAGCTTTATCACGGATATCATTGTATGCCCCGGCATCCAGTTTTCCGTATTTTTCCATCTGTTTCAGCACAACATTTCTGCGCTCTCTCGAATTTTCAGGATTCAACCTTGGATTATACAAGCTGGTGGCTTTCAGCATGCCAATTAGCACAGCGGCTTCTTCCACCTTTAATTCTGTTGGTTTTTTGTTAAAAAATTCGCGGGATGCTGCATCTATACCCCAGCTCATACCGGAAAATGGAACCGTGTTAAGGTACATGGTAATGATTTCATCCTTGGTAAATCGTCTTTCCAACCGGATGGCGATAATCCATTCCTTGAATTTTTGCATCAGGCGGGTTATCTTCATTTTGGGTTTCTCGTAAATACTGAAAAGATTTTTGGCAAGTTGCTGGGTAATGGTACTACCACCTCCATGGCGGCCCATTCTGATTACCGCACGTGCGGTGCCTTTTGCGTCAATGCCAGAGTGATTATAGAAACGAACGTCCTCAGTGGCAATCAATGCATCATAAACGCATTGTGCAATTTGATCGTGCCTTATATTGGTGCGGTTTTCTAAAAAGTACGTTCCCAGAATTTCACCATCAGCAGCATATACCACTGAACTCTGTGAACTTTTGGGATTTTCCAGATCTTTAATATCCGGCATTTCTCCAAACAGGCCAAAATTTACAAGCAGAAAAAAAACAATAATCATGAGGAAAATTCCCAGAAGAAACCTCCAGAATTTTCCAATCAAATAAAATCCTGAGTTGTCTGCCATTGTGTATGCGAATATACCATGTTACCGCAATTTTCCGCGGAAGAATTCCATGTAGGCATTAATCCTGTTGTTCGTGGCCAGTGTCTGATAGTTTGTTTTTGAGATCCAGGCCATTTCAAACTCAAACAGTCCTTTGGCGGCCAGTATTTCAGGTTTTTTCTCAATAAAAGAAAGATATTCTTTGGCCTTTTCATGTTTGCTGAAGTTTGATATGCTGAGGTATATGGTAGACCCGGATGCTATTGCCGAACTTACTTCCAGGTTCTCGAAAATGAAGTTTTCTTTGTTAAAATCGTTGAGTGTTGCCCTGATCATATTGGTGTTGGCACCTTTTGGGAATACCAGCAAATAGAATACCTCTTCTTTACCATCCCATGTTTTCCATAATTGGCTGTCATCTACGGTGTTTTTGTCCGAATTCTTATCTGAATTGTTTTCGGTAGATGCATTTTTCAGCCGCTCCCATGCTTGCATTGTGTTCTGTGCCTCAACAGCCGCAGGGGTGGCGGGATAATCCTGGGTAATTTGTTTTAAAATATCAATGCCTTTTTCAGGATTTCCCGTTTTTATAAAACAAACGCCATAAAGATAATCAAACCTTGACTGGTAAGCATTACCGGCATATTTGCGGTCCGCATCCAGTTTAACGGCAATGGCATCCGTAAACTTTGACTCATCCACAAGGACATACATTTTTTCGTACAGATCTTCAATAACTTTAAGTTCGGATACCCGTTCTTTGTTGTCTCCGCTATCTATATTCCCATCCAATAACTTTAAATACAGCGAGTTGGGGAATTTTTCAGAGAGCAGTTGTCTGTATTGGTTGAATTCCGACTGTCTTTCCGCTGATCGGTGGATTTTTGCCATTTCAAAATAAACCTGTGCCTCATACTGGGTGTTGGGGTAGGATTTTAGCAACAGTAAATACCAGCGAAGAGCTTCTTTTTCTTCAAGCAGTTGATTCTGGTAAATTCCCGCCGCGACAAACATGGATTCTTCCATGCGGTTTCGTGCATTTTTTCTTGCTTCGGAAGTAAACGGAATGTCTCGGTAGTATTTGCGCCGGTCTGCAGAAATGCCGTCTGGTATGCCCTGCAAAGATTCCACATCTTTTTTTATTCCCGTGTCTTTTAAAGTTGAAGATGTGGTTTCGGTAACCTTTTTCGCATTGATACGCCAGTAGTCCCGGTTTACACGATTTCCCCAATAGTTTTGAAATTCCTGCCCGGATTTGGCACGTATGGAAGGGTTGTAGAAAGGGAATGAGCCCGTTCCTGCTATGGGATCCGAACCTGTTCCTGCCGGCGGTGCCGGGGGAGGAGCAGGTTGATTTTTTAGCTTTTCGGCTTGTTTTTTCTCATTGTCAATGATTCTGTCGATTGATTTTTCCCTGAAAAGAGGATCTGCAGCCATTCGCAGCAGGCTGTCTTCTCGTTTGATAGTGAGTAAATGTCTCAGCAGGTCGGTTAATTGAGCACTTTTTTGAGATAAACGCTGGTAATCGGGGTGTTTTTCATCCAGTTTTTTGTTGGCTGAGTCATAGTACAAGCCGGCGTTTTCATAGATTCTTTTTTGATAGTAATAATCGCCAAGAGCTAAATAAGTTGTGGTCATCTGCGCATTGTCATTACCCGTCTTTCTGAGCGACTGATTGAATTGATACAATGCTTTATCGTCGTTGCCCGTGGCAAGTTCATTCAGTCCCATACGATAGTGTATTTGCCCGTAGTATTCTATATTTTTATCATCACGGAGCATCTTTTTCAGGATTGAATTTACCTTGACATAGCGTTCACCCTGGTCTGACAGCAGCTGTGCCAGCTGAATTCTGGAGTCGAATGCCATGTCATAGGGTGGATTCATTTTTATAACCTTCTGATAATGGATAGCCGCTTCTTTAGGCTTTTTGAGTTCAGCGCAAACCTGAGCCAGGGAAAAATGCAGGCGGTATCTTTCCATCTTGCCTTTTGCATTTGGGAGGGCTTTGTTTAGATATTCATATGCCTGCAGCATTTTGCCTTGCTTCAGGTATACCGCCGACAGTGCCATAAACAAATCTCCTTTGAGGGATTTTGGAAAATCTTTGTCATGAAACAGACTGCGTGCAAGGTTTTCGGCCTCGCCATACTTTTTTCGCTGATACAGGGTCTGGTAAATCCAGAGTTTGGCACTGTACTGAATTACAGGGTCTTTATAATTGGTGTGTACGAAATTGAAAAGATCTTCGGCAGCTATAAAATCTCCCTTTAAAAAGTAAGCTTTGCCCATGAGCAGGTAAGCATCATCTACCCAGCGGCTTCGCGGATGCTTGTCTATCATGGTACTTGCCTTTTTCACAACTTCATCCATTGCAGCCTGATTGCCTTTCAGAGATTCCGACGGACCATAATTATACAATTCTATGAATGTGCGGTAATCATCTTTGTAATTTTCACGTAGCAAAAGTACCGTTTCATTCCATTTCACTTCGGCATTAAAGTATATGTTGTAATGTGCGGTGGTGTTGTGCCATGCCCTGCCTATGGTAGTATCACTGTTTTTACAGGAGTTCAGCATAAAAAGACAGGCCGGAATAACCGCTAATAACATTTTTTGAGGGTACATGAATAGATACATGCTTAAAAACGATAATTTCGTGTTCTTATTTCGCGAAGGCACACTATTATGGGCAAAGGACGCAAAATTATGGCTAAACTTAGAAATAAGTATCGTTTAGTGCTGCTGAATGATACGCATTTCGATGAAGTGTTCTCTATCAGGCTCACACCAATGAACCTTCTCATGCTGCTTAGCTCCGTATTTTTAACCTTTGTGCTTTTAATTTATTTGCTGATTTGCTTTACCCCTGCCAAACGTCTAGTACCCGGATTTGGTAGTACAAACAACCGGGAATCAATGATGGAACTGAATCAGCGTATGGAAGACCTCAGCAGAGAACTGGAAAACAAACAAATTAAAATTGATGCACTCAGCGACATTTTGTCCGGTAAAGAAAAAAAGTTTGACAGTACATCGGTCCGCCCTGCTAGTAATTGAGTAAATCTTTGTTATTTTTGGGGGTATATTTGCAGTCTCATGTTTTTATCCAATCAATCAGGTAAGCAAGGGAAGAAAGAACCTGCTTCCGTAAATAACTTATTAAACATTATCGGACCTGGTACCAAACTGAAAGGCGATTTGGTTTCTGATGGCGACTTTCGCGTTGATGGTGTCATTGAAGGCCATGTAACCGTTAAGCAAAGGCTGGTTTTGGGCGATGGTGGAAGTATTACAGGCGATATAGATGCACGGGATGCAACCATAGCAGGTTTTATCAAAGGGAATATCACAGTTTGTGAAACGCTCGTCCTGAAATCAAATTGCAAAATTGATGGAGATATCGCTACCGGAAAGATTATAATTGAAAGCGGTGCATCTTTTAACGGACGCTGCAGCATGAATGCACACATTACTCAGGTTACAACCAAACCCGTAACCCAAGGTTCCGATGAAACCGGACAATCCTCTTAAGCAGACAGGCAGTTTTTTGCGTTACAGCAGTCTCGCACTGCGGATGATACTAACCATACTGCTGTTCGTGGCGGCTGGATACTATCTCGATCATTGGTTGCAACTTGAATTTCACTTGTTTACCCTGTTTTTGACCATTGCAGGGGTGGCAGGTTCATTGTATTCGGCAATACGCAAACTTTAACTTCAATTATGAAAACCTACTATAAAAAACTTACTGTATTTTCGGTACTCATATTTGTCGGAATGCTCATTTATAATGTCCTTTCCAAAGTAACAATACCGGCCTATGGTTATTTTGGTGTTCTCTTTCTGGTGGGGTTATCTGGTTTTATACATTATTATGTTTATGGAAGCGGTAATTCCGATCCGAAGAAAACCATCAGACGCATAATGTTGGGCAGTATTCTGAGAATGTTGGCAGCTATTTTTTTTCTTGCAATTTCTTTGTTTGCGTTTCGCCCTCTCAATTTTCCCTTTATCATTTCTTACACAGGTAGTTTTTTCCTGTTAATGGTGTTTGAAATTTCCCAAATTCGTCGTAAATTGCACCCCGATTTCAATGGACGGTGTAAATAAGCAAATGCCCTATTTTTCGGCGCTTTTCAGCGGATACAGATCTTCCAAAATTTTAGTGTTGTCTTTATTTTTTGCGTTTTTTACGTTTGGTCTTTTTGCCTCAGACACTGAACATGCTCTTGAAAAAGGTCATGAAAATACGCATTCAGAGGAAAAAATCGATCCGGGTAAGCTCATTATGGAGCATATTTCTGATTCGCACGACTGGCATCTTTGGGGGCACACCTCCATTCCTTTGCCTGTAATTGTTTACACAAAAAGTCAGGGGGTGTCTGTTTTTTCCAGTTCTCACTTCAACCATGGACACAATGCCTACAAAGGTTTTAGGCTCAACGAAAATAACCAAATAATCTGGGAAAACGAATCCAATTCAGAAGCTATCTATGATCTAAGCATCACCAAAAATGTTCTGGCGATGTTTATTGCTGTAATAACGCTTCTCATCATTATGATTTCTGTTGCCCGCACTTACAGCAGGCGCCATGGACAAGCCCCCAAAGGATTTGTTAATATTATTGAGCCACTTATATTATTTCTGCGTGATGACGTAGCCAAATCGTCTATCGGTACCAAGTATGAGCGCTACATGCCCCTCATCCTCAGTATTTTCTTTTTTATTTTCGTAAATAACATTTTCGGTCTTATTCCGATTTTCCCTGGAGGCGCAAACGTTACAGGTAATATTGCCATAACAATGGTTTTGGCTCTGGTAGTATTCCTTACGGTGAATTTTATCGGAAATAAATACTACTGGAAACACATTTTTCTACCCGACGTACCCAAGGCCATGTATCTTATTATTATCCCCATCGAGATTCTCGGTGTAATACTGAGGCCTTTTGTTTTGATGCTTCGTTTGTTTGCAAACATAACCGCAGGTCATATTATTATCCTGGCTTTTTTTAGCCTCATATTTATATTCGGTGCCATGAATCCGTGGCTGGGCTATGCGGTTAGTCCGCTTTCCGTGGCCTTTACCTTGTTTATGAGCCTTCTCGAATTGCTGGTTGCTTTCCTTCAAGCTTACGTATTTGCCCTGCTAACTGCCATATATATAGGTATGGCTATCGAAGAGCATCATCATGCATAACACCATTAATAAAACAACAATAAAATCACTTCACTATGAGTTTAATGACCATTCTTCTCGATGCAGCTACCGATACTAAGGTTGCTGCCGCAAGTTTCAGTAAAATGGGTGCCGCTATCGGTGCCGGATTGGCTGCCATTGGTGCCGGTATCGGCGTTGGCCTTATTGGCGGAAGCGCCATGGAAAGCATTGCACGCCAACCCGAGTCACTGGGTGATATTCGTGCAAACATGATTGTAGCGGCTGCACTTGTCGAAGGTGCCGTGTTCTTCGCAATCGTTGTTTGTCTACTGATTCTGTTCCTCTAATCCTAACCGGTTGCCCGCTGCGGCGGGCAACCATATTTCAAAAAGAAAGAAAATCAAAAAACATGGAGTTAGTAACCCCCGCTATAGGCCTTGTATTCTGGATGCTGGTAACGTTCTCGTTGTTGCTTTTCATCCTCAAAAAATATGCATGGAAACCCATCCTCACATCGATGAAGGAGAGGGAAGAAACCATCGAAAAATCGCTTCAGGAAGCCGCCAATGCGCGCGCTGAAATGCAAAAACTCAATCAGCAGAATGAAAATCTGCTGGCAGAAGCACGTGCCGAAAGAGAAACCATTCTCAAAGAAGCGCGTGAAATCAAAGGGAAAATTGTGAGTGAGGCAAAAAATGCTGCCGATGAGGAAGCCAAGCGCCTTATTTCACGTGCCAAAGACGAAATCAGTCGCCAAAAGAATGCTGCTTTAGATGAGCTTAAAAAAGAAGTAGCTCAGTTCTCATTGCAAATAGCCCAGAAACTGGTAGAAAAAGAACTGGAAAACAATGATGCTCAGAAAGCACTCATTGCTGATCAGCTCAGCAAACTAGATAAGCGACAAAAAGCAACTGCATAATTAAGACTTCATGAAAATCGCATCCCGTTACGCCAAGTGCCTTTTCGATATTGCCGCTGAAAAAAAGCAGCTCGATGCGGTTGCTGGCGATGCTGGTAATCTGTTGGATGCAATTGCCGCTTCACCCGAATTAACATCTTTTCTGGAGAGTCCTTTGCTTCACAAAAGCAAAAAGAAAGAGGTGTTGCGTCAGATATTCAAAGGATTCGATGAAATTACCCTGTCTGTTTTCGATATGATGGCCGACAAAAGCCGTGAAAATTTATTGGGCGAAATGGCGCAATCATTCATCAATATTTACAACAAAGCCAATGGTATTACCCTGGCTGAAGTTACCAGTGCTATAGCTCTGGATAAAGATACACTTTCCGGTATTGAGCAGTTTGTAAAGAAAAATGCCGGCAACAAACAAGTAGTTATTACACAAAAAGTAAATTCCGCACTCATTGGCGGACTGACCATCCTCTTTGATGGCAGAATGTATGACAGCTCTGTTATCGGTCAGATTAACAAAATGAAAAAAGAACTAAACTTAGCTTAAAAAGAAATAATGTCACAAATAAGACCTGATGAAGTATCCAGCATCCTCAAGGAACAAATTTCCGGTTTCAGCGGTGCAGTCAGTTTAGAAGAAGTAGGTACCGTTCTCCAGGTAGGAGACGGTATTGCCCGTATTTTCGGACTCTTTGGTGTGCAAAGCGGTGAACTCGTTGAATTTGACAATGGAATTCGCGCCGTAGCATTGAACCTTGAAGAAGACAATGTAGGTGCCGTATTGATGGGTAGCAGTACCGACATCAAGGAAGGCCACAAAGTAAAGCGCACCGGTAAAATTGCCAGTATCAATGTAGGACACGGCATGCTGGGTCGCGTTTTAAATACCTTGGGAGAGCCTATCGATGGAAAAGGCCCAATTTCAGGTGATGTCTTTGAAATGCCGCTTGAACGTAAAGCACCCGGTGTATTGTTCCGCGAACCCGTTAAGGAACCCCTGCAAACCGGTATTAAAGCGATTGACGCCATGATTCCTATCGGCCGCGGACAGCGCGAATTGATTATCGGTGACCGCCAGACAGGTAAAACTACCATCGCACTGGATACCATTATCAATCAGAAAGATTTTTACGAAAAAGGACAGCCCGTATATTGCATTTATGTAGCCTGTGGTCAGAAAGAATCTACAGTGAAGCAGGTGGTGAAATCGCTTGAAGAAAATGGTGCTATGCCTTATACCGTGGTGGTTTCTTCTCCCGCGTCTTCTCCAGCGCCGCTTCAGTTCTTTGCTCCTATGGCCGGCGCCGCCATCGGCGAATATTTCCGCGACCTTGGATTGCCTGCACTGGTGGTATACGATGATCTTTCAAAGCAGGCTGTTGCCTATCGCGAAGTATCGCTGCTGCTGCGCCGCCCTCCCGGACGTGAAGCTTATCCCGGGGACGTATTCTACCTGCACAGCCGCCTTCTGGAAAGAGCGTGCAAACTGAATGCAAGCACAGAAATTACAGAGAAAATGAATGACCTGCCTCCAAGCCTTCAAGACATAGTAAAAGGTGGTGGTTCACTTACAGCTCTTCCCATCATTGAGACACAGGCAGGTGACGTTTCGGCGTATATCCCAACAAATGTGATTTCAATTACCGATGGACAGATATTTCTTGAGTCGAACCTGTTCAACGCAGGGGTACGTCCCGCCATCAACGTGGGTATTTCGGTAAGCCGTGTAGGTGGTAATGCCCAGATTAAATCCATGAAGAAGGTAGCCGGTACCCTGAAACTTGACCAGGCCCAGTACCGTGAACTGGAAGCGTTTGCCAAATTTGGTTCTGACCTTGATGCCGCTACCAAAGCAGTATTGGATAAAGGTTCCCGCAACGTGGAACTGCTGAAACAGCATCAGTTCAGCCCCGTGAGTCTAGAGAAGCAGATAGCCATCATATATCTGGGTACCAGCAACCAGTTGCGCAGCATTCCTGTAAACAAGGTTCGTGCTTTTGAAACAGCTTACCTCGAGTATTTGGAAAACAAATATGCTGATGTCCTGGAACAGCTCAGAGGTGGCAAGATTGATGATTCTATCACCACTCTACTCAGCGAAGCCGGCAAGGAAGTAGCAAAAGGATTTACCGAATAAACTGCTCATAAGCACTCATGCCGAGTCAAAAAGAAATACGCAGCCGGATTTCATCCACTATCAGCACGCAGCAAATCACCAAGGCGATGAAGCTGGTGAGCGCTACCAAGCTGAGAAAGGCCAGCGATGCAATCATACGCATGCGTCCATACGCGGAAAAATTGAAAGGTATTATGTCCAACCTGCAGGATAGTATTGACGATCCTCAGCTGGCTGTTTACTTTCAGGCACGCGAAGTGAAGAAGGTGCTGATTGTGGTTATTACCAGCGACCGCGGACTTTGCGGTGCTTTCAACTCCAACGTTATCAAGCGCACCCGTCTGATGCTTACGGAAAAGTATGCCCAGCAAACCAGAGCCGGTAATGTTACCCTGTTGTGTATCGGGAAAAAAGGTGGAGAATTCCTGCGTCGTCTCAAGTATAATGTAGATGCAACCTACATGCATGCACTGACTATACTCGATGCAGAAAAGGCTTTTGAAATTGGCGAACACATTTTGCAAAGTTTCTGTAATGGTCCATACGGTCAGGTGGAGCTGGTGTTTAATCAGTTTAAAAATGCGGCTACACAGATTCTGACCAACGAAGTTATTCTTCCGGTAATTCCCCAGATTAAAGCAGATACAGCCAAATCTGGCCGCCTGAATGACTATATTTTCGAGCCCAATAAGGTTCAGATATTGCAAGATTTAATTCCCAGAAGTGTAAAGGCCCAGGTATACCGCGCTATGTTGGACTCACTGGCATCTGAACACGGGGCCCGCATGGTGGCCATGGATAAAGCTACTGAAAATGCAGGTGAGCTGCTATTCAGCCTACGTTTGGCCTACAACCAGGCCCGTCAGGCGGCTATTACCCGCGAAATCAGCGAGATTGTGGGTGGAGTTGCAGCACTCGAAGGCTAAACTTAACACAGAATTATTTAAAAGACGCCCCGCATGCGTGCGTTTTTTATTCGCACTCTTCGCGTTCTTCGGCCTCATCTGTGGCCGAAGGCCCGGCTTGTATCCTCTGGCTGTGCCTTATTTTCTCATCCAGCCAGCCTCCGATGGCAGAAATCAAAGTGAAGGAAAACGCCAGCAAAAGCTTATTCACGGATTTTCGGTAAATACCTCAGGCAATTGCCAGCGCAGAAAAGAACAGCCCCAGAAGGGGCAAGTGATTAGTTATCAGGTGCAGATGTGCAGCATTCATTTTATTGTTTTTTGCGAATGTACACAACAATTCCGTCCAGGTGCGTAATCAGGGCATTTTCTCCTGCTTGAATCGCATCATCACCGTTTGTGGCGCCCTGCCACTCTGTTCCGCGGTATTTTATTTTTCCTGTTTTACCCGGAGCAACATCTTCAACTACAACAACAGTCTGGCCTTTGTGCTCTTCAAAACGCTCTTCATCAGAAGGGCCAAACCAATGTATCATTTTTTTGCGAAGCAACAAAACACCCATGGCCGAAACAACCGTGAAAGTAAGCCACTGAGTGGTTGTATTCATTGGAACACCCATCCAAAGCATAGCTGCGGTAAGCAGTGCGCCGGCTCCTAAAAACACAACAAAGAAGGTACCAAAGGCTACATCAGCCAGAATGAGCAGTAAACCGGCTGCTCCCCACATAATTTCAGCAGTCATGATTTGGTTTTGCTGTTATCGTTTTGTTGTTTAATTACGCCCATTGCGGCAGAAATCATGGATCCCATATCCGCAAAATTGGCAGGTAAAATCATGGTGTTGGTGCTTTTGGCTAGTTTTCCGTACTGTTCCACCAGATTTTCGGCCACACGCAGCTGTACGGCCTCGAAACCGCCTTTTTCCTGCAGGGCAGCTGCAACCTTGCGTATACCTTCAGCCGTAGCGCTGGCAACTGCTTTAATTGCTGCAGACTGACCCTCCGCTTCATTAATTTGCTGTTGTCGCATGGCTTCAGATTCCAGAACTACTTTCTGTTTCTGACCTTCGGCCTGATTGATGGCACTTTGCTTTTCACCTTCCGAAGTCAGAATAACAGCACGTTTCTCACGCTCCGCCTGCATTTGCTTTTCCATGGCGTTCAGCACAGATTTTGGAGGGGTAATGTTTTTGATTTCATAACGCAGAATTTTCACACCCCAGCCGGAAGAAGCCTCATCGATGGCTGAAACGATGGCACCGTTTATGTTTGTGCGCTCTTCAAACGTTTTATCCAGGTCAATTTTACCGATTTCACTGCGCATGGTGGTTTGTGCCAGCTGAATTACGGCAAACTGATAATTGGAAATACCGTAGGATGCCTTTGCAGGATCAATTACCTGGGCGAAAACCACTCCATCTACCGCTACCTGCACGTTGTCTTTGGTAATGCAAATCTGCTCGGGTATATCCATCGCTGTTTCTTTCAGCGAATGCCTGTAGGCAACCTTGTCAAAAAAGGGAATAATGATATTGAAACCGGGTTGCAAAACCTCATGGAATTTACCCAGCCTTTCTATCACAAATGCGTTTTGCTGTGGAATAACTTTAATGGATCTCAGGATGACGAGCACAACCAGCGTTACCAGTACGTAAATGAAAATGTTCATAGCTTCTTGAATTGTTATTTCAAATATAGGAATTAAAAGTATTCAAATAATTTGTTATTGTCGATAAAATTGCGTATATTGTAGTTTAGGCGTCCAGTCGCTTCACCTGAATATACTGGTGTGTACCTTGAATTTTCTGCATAAGCAGATCAAGGTGGGCCTTGCTTTGGAGGAAAACTTCGAGCCGACCCTCGAAGGTTCCTTCTGCTTCATTGGCTTGAATATTTATGCTTCGCATATTCACCTCCATATTCTTGGAAATGATATCGGTAATTTTACTGACAATCCCTACATCGTCAATACCACTCACAGACAATACGGCTTCAAATGGTTTCTCATATCCCTCGCTTCGCCAAGATGCAGTAATGATGCGGTAGCCATACTGGCTCATCAGGCGCTGTGCGTTGGGGCAGGATGTACGGTGAATCTTAACGCCTTCTCCTACAGTGATAAATCCAAAAATAGGATCGCCGGGAAGGGGATTGCAGCATTTGGCAAGCTGGTACGACATTTCAAAGTCATCGCCTATAACGATTTGTCCTTTAACCTTCTGTTTTTTTCTGGAAGCAGCAGGCTTTTCCTGTACCTCCGCAGTTTTTGTAGTAGATTTTTTTGCCGCAATATCTTTAATAATGAGTTTTTCAACCTTGATATCGCCGTTGGCTACCTTGTGGTAGAACTCTGCAGCAGTCGCGGTTTGGAAGTAACGCATCATTAAACTGATGTTTTTTTCGGAAATTAATTCTTCCTGGCTTTTAAGTTTGCGCTCTACCATTTCCTTGCCTATACTCGCCAGTTTGCTTTTCTCCATTTTCAGGAATTCCCTGATTTTGCCGCGGGCTTTGCCTGTTTTTACCAGATCAAGCCAGCCGGCATTGGCGCGGGGCTTTTGGGTGGTCAGAATTTCCACGATATCGCCGTTTTTTAATACATGGCTTATCGGAACAAGTTTGTTGTTGACCTTGGCCCCGATGGTATGTAATCCCACCTGACTGTGCACGGCAAAGGCAAAATCCAGTGCGGTGCTGCCGAGCGGTAAATTCTTTACATCGCCTCTGGGTGTGAAAAGGTAAATTTCTTCACCAAGCAGACTGAACCGAAATTCGCTAACCAGCTCTAGCGCACTTAAATCCTGGTTTTCTAAGGTATCTTTTACGTTGGATAACCAGTTTTCAAAGGCCTGATGCTGGGGTGTGCTGTTGGTACTGCCTTCTTTATAACGCCAGTGGGCAGCAAGACCGCGTTCTGCCACATTATCCATACGTTTACTTCGTATTTGAATTTCAACCCAGCGCCCTTTTGGTCCCAGCACTGTGGCATGTAATGCTTCATAACCGTTGCTTTTTGGCTGGCTTAGCCAGTCGCGGAGCCTGTTGGCATGGCTGCGATACTGATCGGTTATAATTGAATACACTTTCCAGCAATCGGCTTTTTCCAAAAACAGGGGAGAATCAATAATCACGCGGATGGCGAAGACATCATAAACTTCTTCGAACGGGATTTGCTGCACTTTTATCTTTCGGGCAATGCCGTAAATGCTTTTAGGCCTGCCCTTTATCTCCACGATTTTCATGTCCGTATTATCCAATTTGGAACGAAGGGGTTCTATGAATTCGCGTATGTAGCGCTGTCGCGACAATTTTGTTTCTGCCAGTTTTTGGGAAATCTCTCTGTAAAGCTCAGGCTCTGTGAATTTCAGGGCCAGGTCTTCCATTTCCGTTTTAATGGCGTTCAAGCCCAGTCGATGTGCGAGGGGAGCGTAAATGAAATTGGTTTCGGAGGCGATTTTTAGTTTGGTGTTTTCACTCACTGAACCCAGAGTTCGCATATTGTGCAGCCTGTCGCAGAGTTTAATGAGTATTACCCTCAGGTCTTCGCCCAGGGTAAGCAGCATTTTTTTAAAATTCTCTGCCTGAATACTATGGTCTTTGTCAACGTTGTCAAAAACCGTACTAATTTTGGTTAATCCATCAATAATGGAAGCTACATTGAGGCCAAATCGATGCTCAATGTCATCTAGGGTGATCTCAGTGTCTTCAACTACATCGTGCAGCAGCGCGCAGATAACGCTTGTAGGTCCAAGGCCCAGTTCGCTTACAGCAATTTGCGCTACGGCAAGCGGATGAAAAATGTAAGGCTCACCGCTTTTGCGCACCATGCCTTCGTGCGAACGTGCGGCCAGATCAAATGCATCACGAACCTTATTCAGTTTTTCTTTGGATACATCCTTTCCCAGTGATCGCAGCAGATGCCTGTACCGCTTCAGCAGTTCGGATCTGTAAATCTCAAAGGTTTCGCCTTCCAGCAGTGGCATGTATCTGTTTTCAGGATTTGTTTAATTTCGAAAAGTGATGGAAGAAACGTGGAATCGTTTCAATACCTTTAAAGTAATTGAAAATACCGTAATGCTCATTGGGAGAGTGCAGTGCGTCACTATCAAGCCCATATCCCATAAGCACCACTTTGGTTTTCAGTTCTTTTTCAAACAAAGCCACAATGGGAATGCTGCCGCCGCCACGGGTAGGGATCGGATCTTTCCCAAAGGTGTCTTTCATGGCAGATGCTGCCGCCTTGTAGGCGATGCTGTCGGTGGGTGTCAAAACCGGCTCACCGCCATGGTGTGGTCTCACTTCCACTTTAATGCCCGGAGGTGCAATGCTCTCGAAATGGTTTTTGAACAATTCGGTAATGACTTCACTGCTTTGGTTGGGAACCAGGCGCATACTGATTTTGGCGTATGCCTTGGAAGGCAATACGGTTTTACTTCCTTCACCTGTATATCCGCCCCAGATGCCGTTCACGTCCAGTGTGGGTCTGATACCGGTTCTTTCTATGGTGCTAAAACCTTTTTCTCCGAGAACATCATTTACGTTCAGGTCTTTTTTATATTCTTCGATATCAAAAGGAATGCGCGACATGTTCTCTCTGTCTTCCGCAGATGTTTCCAACACATTGTTGTAAAATCCGGGAATGGTAATATGCCGGTTTTCATCGTGCATGCTGGCAATCATGCTGCACAGCGCATTAATGGGGTTGGCCACAGCACCGCCGTAAACGCCGCTATGAAGATCGCGGTTAGGTCCGGTAACTTCTACTTCCACATAAGACAATCCACGAAGTCCCACGTCAATACTGGGAACATCATTAGCCACCATGGATGTGTCGCTGATGAGGATTACATCGGCTTTCAGTTTTTCGCGGTTGTTTATACAAAATGGCCCCAGATTACCGCTCCCTACTTCTTCTTCCCCTTCAATCATGAATTTTACGTTGCAGCAAAGGCTATTGGTTTTCATCATGGTTTCAAATGCCTTTACATGCATGAAAAACTGCCCTTTGTCATCGGCGGCGCCTCGGGCGTAAATTTTTCCGTCGCGTACATTAGGCTCAAAGGCAGGTGTGGTCCATAGTTCATCAGGTGCCGAAGGCTGCACGTCGTAGTGTCCGTATATCAAAACGGTGGGCCAGGTCGGATTAACCATTTTTTCGCCATATACAATGGGATGTCCTGCAGTTTCCTCTATGCTCACATTATCTGCCCCTGCACTGCGTAAATACTTGGCAACAGATTCGGCGCATTTTCTCACATTTCCGGCAAATGCACTGTCTGCCGAAATACTAGGAATGCGCAGTAAATCAAAAAGTTCCTGTAAAAAACGGTCTTTGTTTTGTTCAATGTAGGCTACCTGACTCATGGTGCCCGCAATTTACATCAGCCACTTGATTTTTTTGTAACCGCGTTTGATATATGTTATCTATTTTTGTATCAATGAAAGATACCACTGCCATTTCTGTTCAGGCTTTTAAAAATGAGTTTTTTCTTTGGGAAGTGGTCATCACCACTCTGGTGTTTGTGGCTATTTACTTCTTTTTGAAGGTATTTAAGAATAAAGAATCAGCGGCTAAAACCCATAACAAGCAGTTTGAGAGATTTGAGGATTAAAGGCCATGATGCAGACACTGATTGAATTTTTTAATGGAATGCATCCGCTTATGCAGGGGCTGGTAGCCACAGGATTTACCTGGCTGGTAACAGCAATTGGAGCCTCTTTCGTCTTTTTTATGAAAGATATTCGCCGTGGATTTATGGACACCATGCTGGGATTTACCGGTGGTGTAATGCTGGCGGCTAGTTTCTGGAGCCTTCTGAATCCTGCTATAGCCATGGCAGAGTCGAATTGGTCGGCACAATGGGCCTGGGTGCCTGTGGCCATTGGTTTTCTATTGGGCGCATTTTTTATTTTCGGACTTGATCAGTTACTGCCGCACCTGCACATTCATCAGCCCCTGGAAAAAAGGGAAGGTGTGAAGACCGTCTGGAACCGTACGGTTTTGCTGGTTTTGGCCATCACGCTGCACAATATCCCCGAAGGACTTGCAGTGGGTGTGGCGTTTGGTGCGGTGGCAGAGGGTTTGCCCGGAGCCGATATGGCAGGTGCTATTGCGCTTGCCATTGGTATTGGTATTCAGGATTTTCCCGAAGGCCTGGCCGTGGCTATTCCATTAAGACGATTTGGCATGAGCCGCACCAAATCATTTCTTTGGGGGCAATTAAGTGGTGTGGTAGAGCCGGTGGCCGGTGTTTTGGGTGTGGCGCTGGTAATGGTGGCGGCGCTTTTATTGCCCTATCTTCTTGCATTTGCCGCCGGTGCCATGATTTATGTGGTAGTGGAGGAAGTAATACCAGAAACCCAGCGCGACGGGCACACGGATAAAGCTACACTGGGACTAATTTTCGGCTTCGTGCTGATGATGGCCCTGGATGTGGGGCTGGGGTAAATCAATAAAAATACCCGCTCGATTTTTTGAAATTGCTGAGGTTGAAGTAGTAGCTGAAACCAATATGCAGAAAGCCTCCGCGGTAATTTAGCGGAAACTGTTTTTTTAAACCATCGCTGTGCGAAACTATCAATGTTGCATCGTTGCTGAGTGATTGTGTGTAGGTAATTCCAAACTCATAGCGGTTATTGTTTTCGGAAGTTCCGCCCATGGCAAAACCCAGATAGAACATGGGATAGAAATTCCGTACGCTGTATTCATTGATGCGGAATGCCGAGTTTTTGTCGTTGTTTGTTAGCGAAGCACTGTCTCCGCGCAAATTAAAATTGGCTACAACCCCAAATTTTTCGGTAATAAAGTTCTGCGCATTGAATTGCTGTCTGAAATGCAGTCCCAGCGGCACATTGATGCTACAGAATTTTCTTACAATGTCCGGATTGGCAGGAAGGGTGTCATTGTTCAATTTATATCCTTTCTGCACAAAATTGACCCCAAAGGCAATACCCGCATTGCTGCTTATGTCGTGCACGCCATTCAGTCCCAAGGCAATTCCAAGGCGGTTGCGTTTGGTGAAATTTGCAGGAAAGGTATCGCTGTTTGCCGTCCGACTGAAATTGGCGCCTGCGTTGAATCCCAGCATCAGCCGTGGATCTTTTTTGTCATCCTGAGCGCAAAGACTGTGAAAGCTTAAAAGCAAAACAGAGAAAACAATAAACAAACGATTAGGCATTTGGCAAATTTACAAGCAGCCGTATACAATACAAAGCATCAAATTTATTCTTATTTTTCTGTTGACCTTCTGAAAACGGGTATCTTTGACCCATGCAGCAAAGGTTGTGGCTTAATTCGCTTCAAAAATTCATGGAAAAACATGAAGCAGATGCCACTTGGCAGCAAAAAAAGCGCGAAGCGGAAATTAAAAACTCTTGGTTCACACAGGACAATATTACAAAAAGTATCAACGCCTGGATTGCAGCACTAGAAATTGATTCGGAAATTTGGTTATCGAAATATCCGCTTCCGGCCAGGTTTTCTTCGCAAACACTTGGCATAATCATGGCCGGGAATATCCCTTTCGTAGGCTTGCACGACCTTCTTTGCGGCATTATGTGCGGTCGCAGGGTTAGGATTAAACCCAGTTCTGATGATGAAGTGCTGATGAATTACCTGGTTAAAGGTTGGGTATCTGACAATCCTGAATTAGCTGATAGAATTGAATTTTCCGATAATTTTAAAGGTTTGGATGCCGCTATCGCCACGGGAAGCAATAACAGCGGACGTTACTTTGAATATTATTTCAGGCAAATTCCCCATTTGTTGCGCGGACACAGAAACAGTGTTGCTGTTGTGGCTCAGGAAACTACAGAGGCGGAGCTGACGGCACTTGGGGAAGATATCTTTACCTATTTCGGGCGGGGATGCCGCAATGTGACGCATTTGCTTTTACCTCGCAATTTTGATATGGTACGGCTATTTCATGCCTGGGAACCTTATGCCGGTTTGATTCACCACCACAAATACGCCAACAATTATCATTATCACAGGGCTATATTACTGATGAATCTGAACAAACACCTGGATAATGGGTTTTTGATTCTAAAGGAAACCAATGACGTTTATGCACCCGTAGGTATGGTAGGGTATCATTTTTATGACACATTGGAGGATGTAAGTCAATATATTGGGCAAAATGAGCCCCGTATTCAGGTTGTTACGGGAGTTCAATCAAATGTGAATTTTGGCAAAGCCCAACACCCAGGATTGGCCGACTACGCGGACCATACAGACACCATGACTTGGTTGCTGGAAAACTACAAAGCCGAGGCCAGCAGCTGAGCAACGGCTTTGGGCATGGAGTGATCGTTGTCTAGTAAAGGATTTATTTCACTGATTTCAAATGCCACGGTTTTTGGGTGTGGCAATAATATTTTAAAAACCAGTTCGGCATCATTGTAGCTTAGGCCATCGGGTGAAGGAGTTCCGGTTCCAGCAGAAATCGAGGGATCCATTGAGTCAACATCAAAACTGGTATACAGCATGTCGCAGTCTTGCAGGTATTCCAGGCTTTCATTCAGAATTTGCTGCATGCCTTTTTTACGGATATCATCGGGTGTATAAATCCTGATATTGAGCGTCTTTACCAGTGCCCACTCTTCCTCCTCATAGTCGCGTGTACCAATGAAAACAATATGTTGAGGCAATATTTTCGGGGTTAATTCCCTGCGGCCTGATTTTTTAATCTTGCTCCAGAAGGTGATAGTTTCAGGATTAAGTTCGTTCTTTTGGTAATTACTGATGTTATCGGGCAAAAGTGCTTTTACTGCCATGCCATGCATATTACCGGATGGTGTGGTATAGGGAGAATGCAGGTCAAGGTGAGCATCAACCCAGAAAACACCAATTTTTTTATCGGGGCAGGCATCTGTAATTCCTGTGACGGTTCCGATGGCGTTGCTGTGATCTCCGCTGAATACCACGGGGAAATAGTTTTCTGAAAGGGCTTTTTCCACCGATGCAGCCAACAGGTTCACTGACCGGTAAATTGCATGAATGTGAAAAGCAAAAGGGGTATTGTTGAAAGTAATGGTAATTGGGTTGTCCTGAAGAAGAGTCTCTTTTTCAGCACCATTCAGCAGAGCGGGGCTGGCATTTAAAATCGCTTCACTTAGAGCCCCGGGCCCCAGCTTGGCTCCGGGTGTTGCTGCACCCATTTCAAAGGCTGCTTCAATGAATTTGATTTTTTTGGTCATCCCTTACATTTTATCAGCTTTAAGCAAAAGTAACAGAAATGGTCTACCAAATAGCATTTTCAGGGGTTGATTTTTCCCCATAAATAATAAGCGCCTGCTTCTTTTTTTTTTCTAAATCGCATATGAAATGTTGTGTCGGCAGGGTAATCGCAGCGTGTTATTATTGAGACGGTATTGTCTGTTGGATTATTCAAAATCCAATGTTTTCTGGCAGTGTAATTGGGTGAGGGGTCATCCGGAAAGTCTTTCTTTGCAGTTTCTGACCATTTTCCCTTGAATTGCTCGGGTAGTGTGTTTCCGTAAAAAAGGATGGCAAATGTTTTGTAGTCCCGGGATTCAACGATATTGTCTTCTTGTTTTGTTTCATTGCAAATGGCAGAAATAACTTCGCCTTGAAGTTGCCTTTCCACCCTCGGCAAAATAACAATATATAGGTATTGCCCAAATAATAAAACAGCCCAGAACAGTGGTATGGGTTGGCGAACAATACCCATTGCAAACTGGAAAATCCAGATGAGGATAAAGCACAGAAAAATCAGTGCAGGAATACCTTCCCAGCCACCCCAGATATTCCCTGAAAGCAATAATTTAGTGGCAAAAATATTTTTCTCTAAAAAAGGTGCAAGAATGTAGCGATTTTCCACACTTAGCAAATAGGGTGCAATGGTAAAAAATGCCGCCATAGGCACCATGCTCAGTAAGAGAGGCAGACTCAGCCAGCGTGATACAGACATTCTTTTTGTATAGCCTGCGTAAAGAGTATAGCCGGCCATAAATGCCAGCGGAATCCAGCACAGGCTGCTGTAGTGGATGATTTTGGTGCTTACAATAGAGAAAATAATCAGTACTGTCCAGAACAGGCTGCGCATATAGCCAAATAATATGGCGGCGTTGCCTGTGCTTATGCCGGGGTTTCTGAATAAAAACGGGAACGCCAGAACAGAGGCAGGTGCACACAAGAAGAAAAGTACCAATAAGTGATAAAACCAGGGTTGGTTATGCCATTCAATCTGACCTTGCACCAACACAACCTGATATCGCAGGAATTCCGTGACAAACCATGTGCCATGCTGGTAAGTTTCCATTCCCAGCCAGGAGCCCATGGTTACAAATAGCGCTGCAAACACCAAACCCAGGTTGGGCCAGCCCGGCCATGCGTTTTTTCCGGCTGCAAACAAACGTGTTATGGCCACAATACCTGCTACAAGCAAGGCCACAGGGCCTTTGGTTAAAAAGGCAAGTCCGGAAAACAAGCCAAACAACAGATAGTGAATACGCGCATTTTTTTGTTTGCGGAGTTCAAGTTCTGCCAGAAACCATTGGTAAACCGATAGAAAAATAAAAAGATTAAACACAGGATCAATAATTCCTGTTTTGAAATATAATGCAGGCGCGAGGCTGCCTGCGTAGGCAAGGATAAAGAACAGTCCCAAAAAATGGCCTACATGTTTCTTGCCGATATGATAAAAGATATTCAGTGAAACAATTCCAGCAATGGCATTGGGTAAGCGAGCCGCAAATTCATTGATGCCAAAAACTTTCATGCAGCCGGCCTGAAGCCAGATGAATAGAGGTGGTTTTTCCCAAAATGGTTCAAAAGCTATTTGCACGCGGCCCCAATCGCCTGTAACCAGCATTTCACGGGCAGCTTCGGCAAAGTTTATTTCGTCCCAGTCAAACAAATGGAAACTGCCCAGAAAAGGGATGTGCAATAGGGCGGCCCCCAGGGTAATAATGAGATGTATGGCAGTTTTACGGCTCACCAGGATAAATTCTTTAGCAACGAAATCCGGTTATGTCCAAACCTGAAAAGCAGCCAGACAAATAAGGCAATACAAATGCCCCCGGCTACATCGTGCAGATAGTGCTGCCCAAGATACAACCGCGAAAATCCTACCAAAACTGCTAAAATAACATACAATATTTCAAAAGACCTGTATTTGCTGATTATAGCGAAAAATCCCAATGCTGTGAAAGTGCCGGCAGTATGTCCGCTTGGGAATGACCTCCAGTCAGCAATAGGGTTTCCGGGTACTTCGAAAAGTTTCGTGCCCAGCTCCTGTATAGGCCGGGGTTCATTGAGTCCGAATTTAAGCCCCTGAACGATAAACAACTCTAGGAGAAAACAAAGTCCAAACCATAATCCAAGTTTGGGTTCACGGAAAAGTGCATATCCGATTGCAACAGAAATAAGCGGCCATTCACCCCAAAAACTACACTGCGAAAAAAAAGAATCCAGAGCAGGCCGGTGCAATTGGTTGGCCCACAGAGTGGGAGCGTAACACGGAACAAAAATCAGCCATAAAAATGACAACACAATAACAGAGACGGAAGTTCCGAAATAATATTTTCCTCGCATATGCCTCCCTGCAAAGATAATATTATCAATATTCCAGTCATTTTCATTTTGAAATATGCTTTAAATTGTTTTTTTTGCAAGTCAGTTACACTTCTAGCTATGAGTTCTTCAACCAATAACCGTCTTAAACTGGAACTTGAATATCCGCTCAGGTCCTCAACCCATGTTTTGTATCAGTACATTAGCAATCCATCAGGCCTGCAAAGCTGGTTTGCAGATTATGTGGATATAATTGCATCAAGGCGCTACCGTTTTCGGTGGGAAGATGATACAGAAGTTAATGCCGTGCTGGTAAGGAATGTAACAAATAAGTATATTCGTTTTACGCTGGATAACGCTCATACGGATGATGAATATTTGGAGTTCAGAATATCTCAGGATGATATAACCGGAGACGTGGAGCTGATTATAACAGAGTTCATAGACAGTGGTGAAGAAGACATGGTGGCTTCTATCTGGGATTCTGCAGTTGATAGCCTGAGGCAGGTTATCGGCGCCTGATTTTTATTTTCCCAGTTCCTGAATGGCCAGCCAGGCAAATAATCCGGCTCCATCTTCCAATGCATCTTCATCTGTATCGAAAGCAGGGTGGTGTACGCTGTTCACAATCCCCTTTGCTTCATTTCTGACGCCAAGCCTGTAAAAACAACTGGGTACTTCCTGCGAGTAATATGCAAAATCTTCAGCGGCCATCCAGATGTCCAGGTTTTCTACAAATTCATCTCCTAAATAATCTGCTGCAGCGCTTTTGCAGCGATGGGTCAGTTCCTCATCGTTTTGCAGCAATGGGTATCCACGTCGGATTTCAACATCTACACTGCCACCCATGCTTTCGGCAATTCCTGTAGCCATCCGGGTGATTTTTTCATGTGCCTCCGTTCGCCATTGTTCATTTAGCGTTCTGAATGTTCCCTCCAGTTTTACCTCAGGTGGAATAACGTTTGTAGTGCCGTTGGCAATAACCTTTCCAAATGAAAGCACAGAAGGTACAGCTGGATTGGCGTTGCGCGAGACCACCTGTTGCAGGCCCGTGATAATGTTTGCGGCAATCAAAACTGGATCAATATTGAAATGCGGCATAGCCCCATGGCCGCCTTTACCATGGATAGTTATGTATATTTCGTCGGTGCTTGCCATATACAGTCCGGGTCTGAAGCCGGTTTTACCGGTAGCAATCTGAGGCATTACATGTTGTCCTATCATTACATCGGGTTTTGGATTTTGTAATACCCCGTCAGCAATCATAAGGCTTGCACCTCCGGGTAATTTCTCCTCAGCGGGCTGAAAAACCAGTTTTATAGTACCTGAAAATTCATGGCTGAGTGTGTTCAATATCGTGGCGGCACCCAGCAGTGATGTGGTATGCATGTCATGACCACAAGCATGCATCACACCCTCATTGAGGCTTCTGTAGGGTCTGCCATCAGATACTTCTGTAATGGGCAATGCATCCATGTCTGCGCGAAGTCCAACTACCTTATTCCCTTCCTTGCCTTTGCCTTCAATTAGCGCAACAACACCGGTATTGGCCAGACGCCTGCTCTCTAAACCCAGTTTGTTCTGTAAATAATCCTCCACCCACGCTGCTGTATTGTATTCCTGAAAAGATAGTTCGGGATTCATGTGTAAATGCCTGCGCATCTCTGTCAGCATGGGTTTCAGCGCTTTGGCCTGTGCTTTTATGATATCAATCAATGCATTCCGTTTTTCTGCAGTGTGTAGCATTTTTGCGATATTGTGTTTTTTCAGTTACTCTGCAAATTTAAACACCTTGAGACAAGTATTCTACATAGCATTTCTGACAGGGAGAATTTTTTTGTCGGTTTCGGGTTGTAGAAAGCTTGTTTCAAAGGAATTGTATAGCCTGGATGCAAATTTCAAAAGTATTTTCAGTTTTCCTGAAGGCAGTGCCTGGATATATTATTTGTCAACAGACACAACGCAAAATGAAACTGTTATTCTTAAAAAAACAGACTGTATGGCAAGATGCGTTTTGATAATCTGGAACAAGAGTTCATTTCCTACGAACTGCATTCCACCGGAGACAGCCATCAGTTGGTAAGTTGCATGTCTACCGTTGAAAATACGGCACGCTGGGCTCTGTTATACAAGGATACGTTTTACAGACAGGTTGTGGAAATGTATTACAATGCCACTTTGTTCAGCGGAGTAATGGGAGATGGTGATACCGTAACCTAACTTTCCTACCTTGAGTGTAGGTGACGTGATGTATTACAATGTGATAAAGCTCAGGTCTGCTCCCAAGCATAAGTAGATCATGCGCTATTTTAGCGGCAATGCCGGAATTGTGAGAAAAGATTGTGTGGATGGCCGCGTAAGTTTATTGAAATCTTTCCGTTAATTTCTTAATTTCGGGGCATGATCAGTCCCGGCTCCATAGAGCAATTGTTAAATGCTGTTGTTATTGAGGATGTTGTAGGGGACTATGTCAGCCTTAAACGTTCAGGCTCAAGATATAAAGGGTTGTGTCCTTTTCATGATGAAAAAACCCCCAGTTTTATTGTGTCGCCGGGCATGGGGATTTACAAATGTTTTGGTTGTCAGAAAGGAGGTAATGCCATTCAATTTCTCATGGAAATTGATAATATGTCTTATCCGGAAGCAGCAAAAGCACTTGCAGCCCGTTATGGTATAGAATTAATTGAAACCGGCAACAGAGATGATGATGAATACAGAGAAAAGCAGAAAGTAAGGGAGAGTCTTCAGGCCGCATTGGATTATGCTGCCGGTTTTTTTGAAAACCAGTTGCACGATGAGGTTGAGGGTAAAACCAAGGCCATGCCTTATTTTAAAGAGCGCGGTTACACATATGAAACCATTCGCAAATGGAGACTGGGTTATAGTCCGGAAGACTGGGAGGCTTTTACACTGAAAGCAACAAAACAAGGGTATAAGTCTGAAAATCTTGAACTGGCCGGTTTGATCAAAAAGCGTGACAATGGCTCTTTTTATGATTTATACAGAAACAGGGTAATATTCCCTCTTGTAGGTGTCAGTGGTAAATTGCTGGGCTTTGCAGGGCGCAAAATGAGCAGTACAGATCCCGCGCCTAAATATGTGAATTCTCCGGAAACGGAGTTGTACAAGAAAAGTGATTTTCTTTATGGGATTTTTCAGGCAAAAAATGCCATTAAAAAGCAGGATAAGGTATATCTGACAGAAGGTTATACCGATGTGATTACCCTGCACCAAGCCGGAATTGAAAATGTGGTGGCCAGCAGCGGGACGGCACTTACCCCCAGTCAAATAAAATTGATAAGAAGGTTTACCCCCAATGTTACAGTTTTATACGATGGGGATGCGGCCGGTATAAAAGCTTCGCTCAGGGGAATAGATCTGTTGCTTGCGGATGATCTTAATGTCAGGGTTGTATCATTGCCGGAAGGCAAGGATCCGGATTCGTATTGCTCAAAACTTGGCGGTGAGGCATTCTCCGATTATCTGTATTCTGAAGAGCAGAATTTCATTCTGTTTAAGGCCAAACTATTGCTTTCTGAATGCGGCGATGACCCAATAAAAAAATCGGAAGCCATACGGGATATTTTGCAAAGTGTTGCCTGTATGAACGATGCGCTTAAGCGCAATGCGATGAGTCAGGAATTGGCCAGAGTTTGCAAGATTGACGAGGCACTGCTCGCAGCAGAACTTGGTAAGTTGCTCAGGAGTAAAAACCTGAAAAATGAACAGGATTTTATAAAGGAAGTAAAACAACTAACAACTGCCTCAGGAATTGAATTCCCCAGGGAAGAACTTACCGATGTGCACCAGGAGAGGGCTTTGTTCCGGATTTTATTGTTACATGGTGATGAAACATGGGATGAAAACAGCAAGGTCAGCGACTTTATCATAAAAGAAATAAAAGAAGACAATCAGCTGCTGTTTAATGATGAGATGTGTGCTTTGCTGGTGGCCCAGATTAAGTTTGGTGTTTGGGATAAATGGCCGGGTCAGTCATATTTTACGCAACATTCGAATGCTGATATAGCTTCATGGGCAGCCGGTGTTCTTTCATCCGGTTACGAACTCAGCAGCGCTTTTGCTGACAATTTTATTCATGTTAAAAAGGAAGAAGATAATTTTAAGAATGAGATAACAGCTGTGTTTTTGTATCTGCGAAAGAAGAAACTGGACAATCTGATTAAACATTACACTTTGTTGCTTCAGGATCCTGAAACAGATGTGTCAGATACACTGGAAATGCTAAATTATTTAAATGAGCTCAGAAGCCGTGTGTCCAAAGACATTGGGGGGGTTGTTTTTACAATTTAAGTATTGATACTTTTTCACACCAAATTTATTCAGATTCCGCTGATAGCCTATATTGGTTTTTAAAATTAAGAGGCTATTAATATATGTTTTTAACTATCAGTAATTCAATTAAATACAGGCAGAGAATATTTTGGCATAGTAATTGTCTAATATTGATTAATGAAAAATCTGCTGACAACACTGGTTTTTGTAATAATGTTTGTGGCTACAGCCGCTACATTAAACCAAAGACGCACCCTGAATTTGGAGTCTGATACAGTGGCAAAAGATGAGGTTGTGATTTCAGGAGATAAGTTGCAATTTGATACTTTGCAGTTGTCGCTAAAAACCATTCCTAAAGCGCAGCATCTTTACACAGTGGCCAAAAAGAGTGTGGGGCGCTGGGCAAAATTATTTACCGTTATAAAGATTGAGGAGAGTGGTGCCGATGGTAAAAACAGTTATTACGCCAAGCACTATGCCAATCTTACCGGAATGCGTTTTCCAGGAACAGGAAGAAAAACCACATCAGTGCGATCAGGGCATAATTATTACGCCGTATTCAATAACTGGCACGATTGTATGCTTGATTTCAAATACTACATGGATGTGATGGACAAAAAGTTTGAAGCCAAATACGGCAGACCGGCAAAAGACGAGTATGAAATGGTTAACTTCATGTTTGGTTCATTTAATATTTACGGAAAGTGGAAGTCAGATGTGACGTGGCTTTTGAATCACTTCAGCTACTATTAATTTCTCGAAATTCAATATAGAAAAGGCCCGCTATTACGGGCTTTTTTTGTGTTGAGAGACTGCAAAGGCCAGTGCCAGAATTGAGGCAATACCGCAAAATCCAAATACAAGATTGTAACTGTTTTTAAAATGATTTAAAATAAAACCCGAACCGATGCCTCCCACAATAATGCCGGTTTCAAGTGCCATAAACAGCATTGACAATGCCCGGCCACGGGTTTGCGGAGTGCTTACATCGCCGGCCCAGGCAAACAGGGAAGGAGCATTAAAGCCTTGTCCAATTCCATAAAGCACTGCAGCAGGGAAAAAAGCTTTTTGGTAAAACAGTAAGAGCAAGGCACAAACCTGAAAGGCAGTGCCAATGCCGATGCCTGCCGCACGACCCATTCTGTCACTGAGTTTTCCACTGAAAACCCTCACCAGCAGACTGCTTGCGATATAAACTGTCAGAAATATCCCTTTATTGTTGTAGCCAAGGTGGGTGGTGTAATCAGGCATGATGGTTAATAAAGAGCCCAAAGGAATGCATACAAGCAGCATGAGCAGGGCAGTTGGCCAGGCTTTCCAGTAAAAAAAACCGGTATTCTGCAAAGTACGTTTATCATGGGGTTTGGTTTCGGGTAATATGCTGAAAATCAAAATAGCCATGACAGCAAGCACAGAACTGCTAAGAAAGAGGCCGGACTGACCCCACCACAGAACCAGCCAGGCACCCAATGCATATCCGGCAGCTGTTCCGCTATTGCTGAAAATTCCATGCCATCCCAATGCTTCACCTCTTCTATCTTCACCTACCACATCGGTTGTAAACGCGGTAAAACCGGTGGGTGAAAATCCCGTGGAAAAACCATGAAGAAAACGAATTAGGAAAAACAACCATACAGCGTTTGCCCATGGATACAACAAACCGGCAGCAACACAAAACAAAGCTCCTCCAATCATTGCATACCTGCGCCCCAGAACGTCAGTAACCCAACCGCTGAAGGGTCTTGCCAGCAATGCGCTGAAGGCAAAAGCAGGCAGTATAAAACCCAGGTATTCCTCACCTCCCATTTTTCTCAAAATCTCAGGCAATTCGGGCAGTAAGATGTTGAAAGACAGAAAAAAAAGTAATGAGCCTGTGCTCATTAGCCAGAAGTTGTGGGGCAATTCCTTACCCATGGAATGCAACCAGTGGCATTTGTCGGCCTCTTCCAAAGGCCTTGGAAGTTATCCTGAGTACGGGCGGAGACTGAAAACGTTTGTATTCCGCCTTGTTTACCATGTTTATAATTTTGTCTACCATGGCCGAATCATAACCCTGTGCTTTTATTTCTTCCCGACTGCGTCTTTCTTCCACATACCAGTGAAGAATTTCATCCAGAATTGCATATTCAGGCAGGCTATCGGTATCCTTTTGACCGGGTCTGAGTTCCGCTGAAGGGGCTTTGGTCAGAATTGCATTGGGTATAATTTCATTTTTGCGGTTCATGTATTTTGCCAAAGCATAAACCTTGGTTTTCCATACATCCCCGATGGGGCTGAGGCCACCGCACATATCTCCGTAAAGTGTGCTGTAACCAACCGACATTTCACTTTTGTTACTGGTATTGAGCAGTAAATATCCCATATTATTGCTCATGGCCATGAGCAGGTTTGCCCTGATTCTGGTCTGCAGGTTCTCTTCCGTAATGTTCTGGGGCAACTTTTCAAAGGCAGGCTCCAGCGTGTTCAGATAGGTCGAGAATATATCGTTGATAGGAACTACCCTGAAATCATTAGCCAAATTGATACTGAGTTGCTTCGCATCATTTATCGATCCTTCACTGCTAAAGGGAGAAGGCATCAGCAGAGCCAGCACATTCTCAGATCCCAGTGCTTTGCATGCAAGGGCCTGGACCAGAGCGCTGTCTATGCCGCCGGAAGACCCGAGAATTACTTTTTTAAAACCCGTTTTACGGCAGTAATCCTTAATGCCATACACTATGGCATCTTGCATGAGCGCTGTTTCTTCGGGTTCCGAAGAATTTACGGGAATGCCAAGAAAATCGTTTTTACCGAAAGTGATGTATTCTACCTTTTCTTCAAACAGTGGCAGTTGCTTCACAGTTTTACCTTCTGCGTTAATAACTTGGCTGTCTCCGTCGAAGATTAAATCTGCGTGTGCACCTACCTGGTTTACGTATACAATAGGCAAACCAAAACGTTCAATATTTCCGGCAAAGACCTTGTCACGCATCCTGATTTTACCCACGTTGAATGGCGACGCGCTGGGATGAATGATGAGCTGCGCCCCCTCGTTTTTCAGGTATTGCAAAGGACTCTTTTCGTACAGAAATTCATTATACACATCCCAAATGTCTTCACATATGGCTATGCCTATTTTCAAACCTTTAAACTCAAAAATTTGGCATGCATCGGCAGGCTCAAAATACCTTGATTCTGAGAAGACATCATAGGTCGGCAGCAATGTTTTTCTGACTATATGTTCAATACGACCGTTTTGTAAAAAGCAGGACACATTAAAAAGCCCACGGCCCTTATCGCGGTTGCGCATCACACCCCCAACAATGGCGGCAATACCCTGACAACTTTGGGCAATCGCATCCATGCTTTGTTCGCATTTTTCCACAAACCATTCGTAGTCAAGCAAATCACCCGGAGGATAACCGGAAACGGAGAGTTCGCTAAATACCACCAAGTCTGCCCCCTGTGATTTGGCCTCTGTTATGGCCTCATACATTTTGGAAGTATTCAGCTCAAAATCCCCGATTCTGTAATTGAGCTGAGCCAGAGCAATTTTCACGCTGTCTGATTAGAAAAATATCCCCAGTTGAATACCCAGAAAATTATTTCTGCCGTCAACCGCATCATCTACAAACAAATCTGAGAAGGCATTGTCAAACCGCAAACCAGCTGAAAACATGGTTTTACCACTGATTTTGGTTTCGATACCGACACCCATAATTAGAGAAATTCTGGCTTTGTGCACATCGTCCTGATACGCGCCTTTTCCTGAGAAACTTCCGACATCACCTTTAAAGTCATATTTGTCATTGGCATCTAGGTTGGGATTGTGTGACTGGGTGTTGTTCCCGTAAATACTGGGCGTGGATGCGGTTTTAAGCTTTTGCTGCATCAAAAATGCAGGCGCCACGCCAAATTGTCCCCAGTATTTGAATTTACCGATTTCGTTGGTTTTGAGTTTTAATGTTATAGGTACCTGAATGTATTGCAGGTTATAAGAAAACGTTGCGTTTTTATACGGAAGCCCACTTTTTAATTTATCATCTGACCATAATGTATCATTTGTGTTAATTTTACTGGGTGTAGAAGTAACAATGAACTCAGTGCTCAGCCAATAGTTGGGATTGTTACCAATATTAATATCTCCCATCAGACCATAGCTGAAACCCAGGCCAAGGCTGTTGTTTTCCATGGGACCCTCCATAATGCGGGTCCAGGCAAAATTTGGACTTACCTTAAATCCGATGGCAACTTTGCGGTTGTCCTGTGCGTTAACCGTGTGCATAAATGTGAGACCGCAGAAGAGGGTACACAAACACAATCTGATATTACTTTGCATCTTCATATTCCTTTTATGCAAAAAAACACAATTTTGAGGAATTGCCCGTTATGTTTTTTAGCAATTATCATATTGTTTTCCGCATGCGCTTCGGAAAAACAAACAGAACAACAGATTTTCAACCTTACGGATGCCATTGAAACGGTTGCTGAAGGAGGTGTTTCTGTTGATGAAGTTCTGGGCATAAAGCACAAGTTTGCCAAAAAATTTGATCGATGGTGTGTGGATATTATGGGTGTTCCGCCTGATTATATGGTCAATGACTCCATTTTGTCTTTGTTTTTGACAAGATTTGTGGAGCTGAATAAACCTGTTTTGGTTTTTGTAAAAAAACATTACGCCCGTTATTTGGATTTGAATTATGACATTGAGAATTGCCTGTCAAAACTCAAAAGTGAGTTTCCAGATGCCGGTGAATTTGAGATTTTTGTTTATTTCAGTCAGTTTAGTATGACCAATACATTCACCGATACAGCTGCAGGCAAACATATTCTTGGATACAGTGCTGAACTATTTATGGATGATACCTGCTCATTTTATGGCCAAATTGAGGGTATGCCTGCTTGGATGAAAAGGTATTCCCGGACAGAGCAAATACCGTCTTATCTGGCTATTACCTATCTAAATGGCCGTTATCTGGATAAGCACCCCCGAAAAACCATGCTGGATGAAATGGTGTATCAGGGTAAACTTTGGTACAGTCTAATACAACTGGCTTCTGAAATCGCACCTGAACGGTTGCTGGGTTACACACCCGATGAATGGAAATTTTTAAAGAAAGAAGAATCCAATATCTGGAATTTTTATTTGCAGAAAAAAGTATTGTTCAGCACGGATTTTAACCGTGGCTACAAACGCTATTTTATTCAGGGTGAACGAACCACCGGGGCAGGTTTGCCGGAGGACTGTCCTCCGAGAATAGGTAATTATTCCGGTTTGAAAATAGTTTCTGCCTATGCGGAAAAAACAGGAAAGACTCTAAAACAAATTTGGGAGGAAACCAGTGCCGGCAATATTCTCAAAGAATCAGGATATAATCCGATACGCTAATGACAAATTTAAAAGAATTCTTACAGGAAAGGTTAAAGAATAATCATTTCATCATTCACATGGGATTGGTGCTTGAAGATGTATCGAAAGGAGAGGCAACACTTTCTCTGTCTGTAAAACAGCATCATTTGCAGCAAAATGGATTTACCCATGGCGGAGTGACGGCAACACTGTGCGACGTGGCTACCGGAATTGCGGCATATACCGCGGTATCTGAAGGAAAAGATGTTGTTACTGTAGATTTAAAGATATCCTACGTGAACCCCTCTATATCCGACCAAGTTGTAGCAATCGGCAAGGTAATAAAATCGGGTAATTTTCTGGTTTTTTGCGAAGGGGAAGTGTTTGATTTATTTGAAGATGGCAGTAAAAAGCTTGTTGCTACATGCACAAGCATCATGGCGGCGGTGGATATTCAGGTTCAATAAATACAAACTAAGTTGTTATATTTGGCGGGTCTGTGAAAAAGATTAAAAGCGGTTTAATTATTTGCTTGTCATGGCTTTGCATCCTCCCTTCAATGGCTCAGGTCAAGAGACTTTCCGGTAAAATTTTTGCTGAAGAGACCCGCGAGCCACTGGCATTTGCTAACTTTTTTTTTCATGGTACCGAACTGGGTTTCTATTCTGATTTTGAAGGCAACTTCAAATGGGGCGGTGACGATTTTCCTTCCGATACCTTAAGGGTTGAATACATGGGGTATAAAACCCGCCTGATTCCGCTGAATAAACAGTCTACAATAGGTTTGGAAATAGAGTTGCTCAGAAATGTTATTCAGACCGAGGAAGTGGTAATCAGGCTAAAAACCAATCCTGCTCTTAAATGGATTGCGCTTGCCCAAGAGAACCGAAACAAAAATAATCCTGATAAACTGGAGCATTACCAGTGTGAAACCTTTACCAAAAACACCATTGCCGTAAACAATATTTCCGGCAAACTCAGGAAAGGTAAGTTTTGGCAGGAGATAGGCCCCCTGTTCGATACCATCAGCTATTTGAATGGTAATAAGGAGAAATCCATTCTGCCCGTTTTTATCTCTGAGGTAATCAGTGATTACTATTTTAATAAGAATCCATACCTGACCAAAGAATACATCAAAGCATCACGTCTAAAAGGCATAGGGGTTCAGGACGGCACTTTCATTTCTCAGGTGCTCGGAAGTACGTTTGTAAATTATAATTTCTACATGAATACCCTTGTTGTAATAGACAAAGGTATCGTATCGCCGATAGCAGAAGCGGCTATGAATACCTATGATTACAAACTTGTTTATGTAGATAAATCGGGTCCTCGAAGGGTTTTTCAGATATACTGTGCACCAAAAATTGAAAAGGATCTTGCTTTTAAGGGATTTGTTTGGATTGAGGATGCTACCGGCGCATTGCTGAAACTATCACTTGAGCTGAACAGCAGTTCAAATATCAACTATATCGAAAAACTGAGAATAACCCAGCAGTACGCCCCCACCGATCTTGGAGCTTATTTTTGTGTCAATACACGCGCTGTTATTGATGCTGCCGAGGTTAGTACCCAGGCGGCAGGGGTTGTGGCAACCAGTGTGGTTACTGCAAAAGATATCAAAACCAATATCAAGCATTCTCCCAAATTCTTCGAAACCCGCGTTACGATGGATCCTTATGCTTTGAACCGTCCGGATACCTTTTGGATACAGAACAGGCACCTGCCAAACACAGCTACCGACGACAGAATTGCCCACAAAATTGATACGTTGGTTAACCTTCCGCGCATAAGCACCTATGTGGATGTTGTGAACTTTCTGGTGGATGGATTTAAAAATGCAGGTAAGATTGACCTGGGCCCTTATTACAGCCTGGTTAGTTTTAACCAGCTGGAAGGACCGCGGCTCAGGTTGGGCTTTCGCACAACCCCGATGTATAATAAAAACTGGATTATTGAGGGTTTCGGCGCCTACGGCTTTTGGGATAAAGACTGGAAATATTCACTCAAAGCAGAACGCATCCTCAACCGCAAACGGTGGACAAAACTGGGTGTTGTTTACAGAAGGGATGTTGAGCAGATTGGTATTTCTGACAATGAAAATTACAGTACAGGTCTTTTCACTGCATTCAACCTGCTGGGCAGTAACAATCTTAATATGAACCGGGATGCCCGTATTATGTTTGGTACTGACCTGAGAAACGGACTGCGCCTCTCCTTGATTGCAGGTAACAGGGCATATCTGTTTCAGAGAGTGGGAAATTTTAATTTTGCATGGTACCCAAATTATCCGGATACATCCTCCTATGCAACTGAGTTTTATAATTCAACCATCAATTTGACACTTAGATATTCTCCCAAGTACTATTATCTGCAAAATGATAACAGGCGCGTAACTTTTACCGGAATTGGTCCTGAGTATTACGGAACCTGGATACAAGGCTATAAAAACATCTTCGGAAGCCAGTTCAGTTATACCCGCCTGGTCGCTGGATTAAACTTTAACAAAGTATGGGGCACAACGGGGCGAACTGCCTTTAATTTTGAAGCTTCCCGGGTTTTTGGCAACTTACCATATCCTTTGCTTACCGTGTATATCGGTAACCAGAGTTTTGTATACAACTCAGGTGCATACAACCAAATGCGTATTTTTGAATTTATTACCGACAGGAGTATTTCTGCTTCTGCAGAGCATCATTTAAACGGATTGCTTTTAAATCGCATTCCATTGTTGAATAGATTAAAGTGGCGCGAGGTTTTGGGTACAAAAGCCATATACGGAACCCTGTGTAAAGATAATTTTGGGATTATTCCAAAGTTTACCACCGAAGGAGCAGTTTCTCAGTTCAAAACTTTCACCGATCTACCCTATTGGGAATGTAGCGTTGGTATAGAAAATATCTTTAAAATTTTGCGGGTAGACGCCATATGGCGCTTAACCTACAGGGAAGCGGCAAATGTGCGCAATTTCGGCGTTAAATTGAGCGTAGGCCTTGCTTTCTAAACTATTTTTCCGTAAATTTATATCCCACTCCTCGCATACTGTGAAAGTAAACAGGTTTTTTAACGTTCTTTTCAAAGTATTTTCGGAACGCAAGAATAAAATTATCAATAGTTCGGGTGCTGGGGTAAACTTTATAGCCCCATACCGTTTGTAATATTCGCTCCCGGCTTACTACTTGTCCGCGGTTTTCAATAAGCAGCTTCAGCAGCAAGCTTTCTATTTTTGTTAATATAAATGTGCCTGCATTTCCGCGGGCCTCAAAGCTATCAAAATTTACATAATTGTCACCAAAATTGTATTCATGCAGTGCAACATCATTTTCTGAGGAAACTTTACTTCTGCTCAGCAGTTTTTGTACGCGCAAAAGCAGTTCTTCCAAGTTGAATGGCTTTGTCAGGTAGTCATCTCCGCCTTTCTTAAGACCAAGTATGCGGTCCTGAGTGTTGTTGCGTGCTGAGAGGAAAAGAATGGGGACTTTCGTGTTTGTAAGCCTGATATTTTCGGTAACGGTAATGCCATCCACATGCGGCAGCATTACATCCATAATTACAAGATCGAAATTTTCTTCCTTCATTCTTTGTAGGGCCTGCAGACCGTCTTTCGCGGCGATAACTTTGTAACCCTCAGACTCGAGGTTTAATTTAACCAGGTCGGCAATGTCTGCCTCATCTTCTACCAGTAGTAATCTGTTCGTTTTCATACATTTGCCTTTTCTTTAAATAACAAATTAAACGTAGTTCCGCTCGGTTGATTGTCGGAAATAGAGATTATGGCAGAATGCTGACGGAGCAATTTTGCAACCAAAAACAGCCCAAGTCCTGTGCCTGAACTGCTGCGCGTTCTTTCGTCGCCTATACGATAAAACATTTTGAAAATGTTTTTTCTTTCTTTATTCGGTATCCCGATACCGTTATCGGAAACAGACATCGCAACCCTTCCTTTGTGAATAAATGTTTGAATATTAATCTTTTCATTGCCCTGGCTGCTATATTTTATGCTATTTCCTATCAGATTGCTGAGGGCCATCTGTAGCAGCTCACGGTCACCGCGAATGAGCAGTTCAGGTACAAAATGCTTAGTTATTACGGCTGTTTCCGGCAAAGAGTCTCGAATTTCTGCCAGAGTATCTTCAATGAGTTCCTCCAGCACCAGGTCCTGAATAATAAAATTCATGCGGTGACTGCTTTGTACTTTAGTAGCAATCAGCACATTGTCAATGATGCGGGACAGACGGCTGACATTGTTATCGGCCATGCGCAGCAGTTTCCCCAGCTCCTGCTGTTCGGAGGTTATTTTTCGCTGTGCTGTCTGAACAGCAAGCTTGGTGCCGGCAACGGGTGTTTTTAGTTCATGTGTAATGGCGAGTAAAAAGTTATTTTGTTGTGCATTCAGTTTCAGCACCCGGTCCAAAAACAGATAAAGGGCAAGTGCTAGGATTAGCATAATTATTGTCATGACAACACCTTCATAAATCCAGCTATCGCGTTTTCTCAGGTATTTATTATTTTCAGTTGCAATCACAGATTTTTTAATGTTGGCACTGAAAATTTTATCAAAAGATTTTCCTGGATAAAAGCAAACGTCATATGGTGGATATTTTTTCAGCAAAAAATCTTTGAGCTTTTGTGTATCCACTAACATCGTTTGATTGCCGTATACAAAAGACATTGAGTCTTTACCTACAAACTTTCCGCTGAGCATGTTGTGCGAAATTTCACCTGCCAGATGAAGGCTATCAGATTTAAACAGTTGAAGGCGCAGGTCTTTTTCCGTCTTGCTGTAATTAACCAGACTCATGGCCCACCATACAAAGGCTGCTGTCATGTAGAGAATTACGAGAATAATGGAAAGTCTGAGTTTGTCTCTGGCGGTCATTTTGTATCAAAGTGAATAACAAAAGTAGTTCGTATGCCTTTAAATTGATTAATTTGTGTCGGTTTTTACTGAAAAATGAATGTAACGGAAGCTCTTGTAAAAGGTCTGATGGCCCTGGCCGGTAGTGAGAATGTTATAACAGATGCCGCGAATTTGCAGGCCTACGGACGTGACTATACAGAAGACCTTCAATATGAGCCGTCCTGTGTGGTTATGCCCGATAATCCCGAAGCAGTGGCTGCCGTTCTAAAATATTGCAACAAAAGCAAAATTCCCGTTTACACCCGCGGTGCCGGAACCGGTCTCAGCGGCGGCAGTTTGCCTGTGAATGGGGGAGTGGTGCTGAGTACGGAAAAACTGAACCGTATTATACATATTGATACCTGTAATTTTCAGGCAACCGTTCAGCCGGGTGTCATTAATCAGGAGTTTGCACAGGCAGTAGCCGAAAAAGGACTTTATTATCCTCCGGATCCCGCCAGTAAAGGCAGTTGTTTTTTGGGCGGAAATATTGCCCACGGCAGCGGCGGCCCCCGTGCAGTAAAGTATGGTACCACCCGTGACTATGTGCTGAACCTGCAATTGGCATTGCCAAACGGAGAACTGATCTGGACGGGAGCAAACACAGTAAAGAACTCAACCGGTTTTAACCTTACACAACTTATAGTAGGCAGCGAAGGTCTGCTGGGTGTTGTTACCTGCATCGTTTTTAGGCTGATTGCATTGCCTGCACAGCAGTTTCTTATGCTCGTTCCCTTCAGGACAGCCGGAGAGGCCGCCGTGGCGGTTAATGAAGTTCTCTTGAGCGGAATTACTCCTTCTGCGCTCGAATTGATGGAAACATCCGGTGTTCAAATCAGCGCTGAGGCCACATGCACGCCATTCCCGTTTTATAAAAATGCCGCATTTTATATGCTGATAGAACTGGATGGCGATGACCTGGAAAACCTAATGCAGCAGGCAGAGATTTTGTATCCGATTATTGAAAAATGCGGGGGTATTGATGTTCTGATTGCTGATTCATCCGATTTAAAAGAGCAGTGGTGGAAAGTGAGACGCAGCATTGGAGAAACCGTTAAGCAGGCATCTGTTTATAAAGAGGAAGATACAGTAGTGCCCCGTGCTGCTTTGCCCGATTTACTCGCAGCAGTAAAAGAGATTGGATGTCGCTTCGGTTTTCAAAGTGTTTGCTACGGACACGCCGGCGACGGAAATCTGCATGTGAATATTTTAAAGAATAATCTTTCGGATGATGCATGGAACAACGAGATTCCCGAAGCTATTCGGGAAATATTCCAGGTCTGCAGAGAGCTGGGTGGTACCATCAGCGGTGAGCATGGGATTGGGCTGGTGCAGAAACCTTATTTGGATGTGGTTTTTACTGGTGAACATTTCAGGCTGATGAAAGGAATAAAAGACGTTTTTGATCCCAATCACATCATGAATCCGGGAAAATGGCTTGATTAACCTGCCGGAAAAGCCTTCCACAAAAGATCCGTACTCCATGCCTCTGGCTTTCCGCAAAACAACACCTTGGTTTTTGCCCAGGTTTTCTCAAACAATGGTGAATTGAGATAAGTTTGCAAAGCTGTATCATTCTCCCAAATGCTGTAGGTAAAAAAAATGGTTTTGTTTTCTTTGCCTTGCAACAATTGTAAGCCCATATTGCCAGGGAATGACCTGATATGTTCTGCTGATTCATTAAAAACCACCTTAAAATCATCAATGGTATCCGGCTTAAAGGTCATTTTTACAATTCTGAATACCATAGCCTATGCATCTATAAATTCGAGGATAATTACCGTGCCTTCAGACAATCCGTAATATTGTTTTGCCGAACCTGCATTCATGGCAATCTGCAGAAAATCACCCAGTCCGAAATAGGCAGTTGCATAGCCTTGTTCCACATCAAATAAGGATGCACTGATGCGGTCTATTTCCAGCCTGTAGGAACTCACTGAAATCTTAAATCTTCGTCCATTTCTCATCTGCTCAAATTCCTCTCTTTTCAGGTTAAAAATAGCATTTCCTTGAGCATCATTGTACATTACGGTAAGCTTCAGCAGGTTTTGATGAAAAGCAGGTTTGGGCATCAGTGATTTAGCAACGTGCTCTTTGGTGGTAAATGGAATTGTGCTAACATCTGATTGCATAAGCTTTAAAAGGGCGGGCATGTAAATATCTTCCATAACGCTGCGTATGGCTATTTGGGTGGGAATGCTGTAAAATTCTGCCGGGTAATCTTGTAATATAATGGGCAGCAATCCATTGTCCGGGGCAAAAAACCATCGGCTGTCAGCGAAAGCTGCGAGATAAGAGGCTGCAGCTCTCGGACTCAGTTTGGCATGCGTAATATCGCATAAATGCCAGGTTTGCTCTCCAAATGATGGCAGTACCATTTGCATGAACATAGCTGCAGTAACAAGGTGCCCCCTGGCAAGTTTGGGCTGGCTGAAAATATGCGGAATATCAGGCAGCCTTGAATGCATCACTGCCCTAGCAACAGAGTTTTCCGTGGCATCTGCGCCATAATCGGTAAAAACGTGTATGAGCTTTGGCTTTATCAATACTTCAATTCGATATATTTGCGCAAAGATAAAACCCTAACCATTGACAGAAAGAGTTTACACGCTGGAAATCATCAACCCCCAGGTATTTTATGGGGTGAATAACACAAATCTGAACCTTATAAAAGCCAAATTCCCCAAACTTCAGTTTGTGGCAAGGGGAGATGAGATAAAGGTTTTGGGAGAAGAATCGGAACTCGAAAATTTTGCATCCAAGATGGAATTGCTGGAGCAGATTTACCTGAAAAAAGGAGAATTGAACGTCCATACCCTGAAAGATGTTTTTGGTGGTAACCAGACCGCAGAACTCTCAGGGGATGCCGATGACGATGTTTTGTTGATTGGCACCCGGGGACAAAAGATCAAAGCCCGGACCGCAAATCAGCGCGCCATGGTAAAGTCTGCCAAGAAAAACGATATCTTATTTGCAATCGGACCTGCCGGCACGGGTAAAACCTACACGGCAGTTGCACTGGCTGTTTTGGCACTGAAAGAGCGTGAAATCAGAAGAATTATTCTTACACGACCGGCGGTTGAAGCCGGTGAGAATCTTGGGTTTTTACCCGGTGATTTGAAAGAGAAAATCGATCCATATTTGCGACCATTGTACGATGCACTGGAAGATATGATTCCTGTGGATAAACTCAAGAGTATGATTGAGAGCCGCAACGTTGAAATTGCTCCGCTTGCATTTATGAGAGGTCGAACACTGGATAACTGTTATGTAATTCTGGATGAAGCCCAGAATACAACGGATCCTCAGCTAAAAATGTTTCTGACCCGAATGGGGCCCAATGCCAAACTGATTATAACCGGCGATTTAACACAGATAGATTTGCCTCGCAAACAACAAAGCGGATTGTTCAGGGCACTTAAAATTTTGCAGAGGATTGAGGGGATCAGTATGATACATCTGAATGCAGATGATGTAGTCAGGCATCGGCTCGTAAAGGAAATTATAGGTGCCTACGACAAAAGCTAGGAAAATGAGGATATCTCGTTGTAAAGTGTGAGGGAGGGGCGTTTTATTTTTGCCCTAGCAAAGTAATCAGTGATAATAAGAGCAATGAAAGCACTTACCTCTACCCAGTTTTTTTTTAACAATCAAACCGCCTTTTACCGCGGCAAAGTACGTGATGTGTATACCATATCCGATAATTTACTGGTTATTGTAGCCACCGACCGAATATCTGCTTTTGATCATGTTTTGCCTAAAAGCATACCCTATAAGGGGCAGGTTCTTACAGAAATTGCTTCCATGTTCCTGGATCTGACAGCAGATATAGTGCCCAACTGGAAACTGGCAACACCAGATCCTCATGTGACTGTAGGTAAGCGCTGTGATGCCATTCCCATAGAGTTTGTGGTCAGGCAATACCTTACGGGCCACGCCTGGCGGGTTTACAGGGATGGTGGTAGGTTGCTTTGCGGAAATGCGCTTCCTGAAGGTTTAAAAGAAAACGACAAATTCCCTGAGCCAATTGTTACACCGGCCAAAAAGGCAGTTAGCGGTCATGATGAGGATATTTCTGCAGAAGAAATTTTGTCTAGAAAACTGCTCAGTTCCGAGCGCTGGGAATCCATGCGTAATATATCTCTCAGGCTTTTTCAACGGGGTTCGGAATATGCCGCATCCAAAGGTCTGATGCTGGTGGATACTAAATATGAATTCGGTTTACACAACGATGAAATTTATCTGATTGATGAGGTTCATACGCCTGACAGCAGCCGGTTTTTTTATGCCAATACCTACAATGAACTTCAGCAGGAAGGCAAGCCGCAAAGACAGCTAAGTAAAGAGTTTGTGCGCGAATGGCTTATGGAGAGCGGATTTCAGGGTCTCGAAGGTCAGTTAATGCCCGATATTCCGGATCTATTTGTTGAATCTATTACCAAACGCTACGTGGAACTTTACTTGGCAATGACAGGCAAAGATTTTAAACCCCGCAGTTATGAACATGCGGTGGAAGAAATTGAAAATGCCATTAAAAACACCTTGATTAATTTCGTATGATTATGAAAAAGACATGTCTGGCAATGCTGCCAATATTTGCGGCTCAGTGGGCCTTCGCACAAACGGTATCAACTTATGCGGGTAAGCAGTATGTTGGCTTAGGAAAGTATATCGGTGTTGCTTCCAATCCTTTACTTGATGATTATTACAGCAATCCTTTCGGTATATGTGTAGATACAGGTGGGAATATTTGGCTGAGTGATCAGCATAATATAATTATTCTGTATGGAGGGAATAGCATACAGCGTGGTGGTTATTTGCTCGATCCTACGTCCCCAGGAGCCATAGGTCGTTACAGGGCTACTGGCACCCAAGCATATTTTAACAATCCGCGCGGTATTTATGTTCACCCAAAAACAAATTCTATTTATGTATGCGATACCGATAACGGACAGATTCGCTCTGGAACCGGTTTTGTAAACACTTCGAACCCGACTATTTGGGATGGATTGAGCAAAATCAATCCGGATGATGATAATGCATATGCAGGTAAATACACATTTCTTGGTGATTACTTGGATGGTGCAAAATCAGCGGCATATTTCAGCAGTCCTGAAGATCTGGTTATTACTACTGACGGCACCGCTTATGTTTCGGATTACGGGAATGACTGTATTCGCAAGATATCGGGGAATAACGTAACTACTTTTGCCGGCAAAGGTCTCACTTATGGATATGCCGACGGAATTGGCAGCAATGCCCGTTTTTATGCGCCGGCCGGAATTTGTCTTGAAGGGACCAACAGCCTGCTGGTAGCTGACCGAAACAACGGTAAGATCAGACGTGTAAACCTCGCCACAGCGCAGGTTAGTACCGTGGTCAGCGGACTTGTGGCACCTTCTGATGTCCTTGCCGTAGATGGGCTTATTTTTATTGCGGATAATTATTGTATAAAAATGTGGGATGGCAACAAACTGCGTGTTTATGCAGGCAAGCCCGGAGTTTCAGATTACAAAGAAGGCAACGATAGCAGTGCACGCTTTGGTGAACTTGGACTCATGGCCTACCGCAGTAAAGACAAAAGTATTTATGTGTGTGATAGGGAAAATAATGTTGTTCGCCGCATCCCCATTATTCAGGCAGCAGTTCCCTATTTTATCTGCAACAATGTGATGCCCACTGTAGGTCAAACCGTGAAACTTACCAACAAGAGCTCTTTCTTTACTTCCGTTATCTGGAACATTTCGCCTTCTACCTATACCCTTCAGGTAGGCGGTAAACTGACAGATACGGTTATTTATGTTTCCTTCAATGCCACGGGATCTTATAACGTAACTCTTACTGCCAGTAATCCTTCGGGCAGTGTGCCCCTTACGCGCAATAACTATATCAACGTAAGTACCAACACATCGGCCAAACCGGCAGTAGATTTTTTAGCTGTAAAAGCCGTGCTCAGCATTTCAGAAGATGCACAGCTGGTGGATATGAGCGCCAATGCGCCTACAAAATGGGACTGGATCATAACACCCAGGAGTTTTAGTTACGTTGCCGGTACAGACTCTACAAGTCAATTTCCGCAGGTTAAATTTTCGGTAGCAGGAACCTATTCCGTTAAATTGGTTGCCGCCAATGGCAATGGGATTGATTCATTGACCAGAACAAATTACATTCTGGTGGCGCTCAGCAGCATCAAATCCGTTTACCAAGCGTCCGAAATGCGTATTTATCCCAATCCCACCCACGGTATTATTCATTTTTCAGGGGCAATATCCAATCAGGTCATCAGCATAATAACCGCTGATGGCAGGGAAATTCAGCGCATGCTGAATGGCAATGTTCTCGATGTTTCAGATTTGCCGGATGGGATGTATGTTGCAAAACCGTGTGGCCAGGGATTAACCTGCAGATTCCTTAAGCTAAATTGAGCAAATCCGTTTCGCATAGCAATCTTAAAAACCCTGCATCGCTTGTTTTTTTTTCATTTTTAAGTAAAGTATTGCTATGGAGCATGATGCTTCAATGGATTGGCAGATGCCTGTTTCTGATACTCAAGGGAGCATTCTATGAATTAACTTTTTCCGAGATAGTTTATTCTTTTATCTCAGGTTTTACGCTTGATCTGGCATTTGTGTCTTATTTTCTGGTGTTAAGCATTTTTGCCTACTGGCTTGGCAAGTCACTTCATCAGCAGCTTTTCAGGTTTTTATTCATTGCCTTGGGTGTAATCTTTCTTCAGGTTACCATCATTATTAGCCTGGCTGATGCAGAACTGTTTGCGGTATGGGGAACAAAATTTAACCGGCAGGCCCTGCAATATTTGTATTCCCCGAGCGAGGCCGCGGCGTCTTCTTCAGAGGCTCAATGGACAGGTATTGTTATCTGCTGGGTTGCCTTTACGCTGCTGTTTTACAGATACCTTACGTTGCTGGCAAAAGCGATAGTCAAATCATCGCAGACACCCGCACAGCACATGTATACAGCCGTTAAATCAATCATCACAGCTGCGTTTTTTATTATTCCCATAAGGGGCGGTTTCGGAAATATTCCCATCAATCAGAGTGTAGCCGTGTTTTCTGTAAAACCGGCTGCCAATATGGCTGCTATTAACAGTGGCTGGAATTTTCTCTATTTTCTCATAAATAAAAATGAAACAATAGATGCAGAATCATACCATTATTGCCACACAGACAATGATGAAGGTAGAATTAAGTATTACTTCAGCGACACAGTGGTTGGTGCTCCGCTCAGCGATATGTCGAAGCCTAACGTGTGTTTGATAATCATGGAAAGTTTTTCTGCGTATGGGTCCAAATACCTCACAGGGAAACACAATGCGATGCCGTTTCTGGACAGCCTTCAAAAGGCCGGATTTACCATGAAGCGAGCCTATGCATCCGGCGACAGAACCGATAAAGGACTCGCAGCTGTTCTCAGTGCGTGGCATGGCCAGCCCTGGCAAAGTATCCTTCACGAGCCTGACAAAGCCGCCAAATTGCCTTCACTGGCTAGGCTTTTCAATGAAAATGGATATAAGACAAGTTTTTTATACGGCGGAGATCTTGGATTTGCCAATATGCGCTCATATCTGTTTGCCGCCGGGTTTCAATCGGTCAGGGATCAGGCTGATTTCATTAGTGCGGAAGTTACCTCTAAGTGGGGGGCTCATGATGAATGGGCGCTGAAAAAGTTCTTAAAAATAAGCAGTGAAGAAAAAGAGCCCTTTTTTCATGTAATGCTTACACTCAGCAGCCATGAACCCTATGATGTTCCCGGAGGCCCCTATTTCAATGGAGAATCTTCACACAAAGATTTTTTGAACAGCATAGGATATACAGACAACTGTATCAGACGTTTTTTGACAGAAGCCGCTAAAATGCCATGGTACAAACAAACACTTTTTGTTTTTGTGGCAGACCATGGCCGGGATTTTGGCTATACTGAAACGCAATTTGACAGATCCGGACATTTTCATATACCGCTTTTTTTCTGGGGCCCTGCCCTTCATCCTGACCTGAGAGGTTTAAAAATAAACCGGGTTGCTTCCCAATGCGATATTGCCGAAACCTTGAGTCAGGGGTTGTTGTCCCCTAAAAAATTAAATTTTAAAAATTCAGCCAGTTTGCTCAATACAAACCGACGTTCGCCGGCTGTTTATTTCTTCAACAGTGGGTTTGGTGTTGTAGAAGGCAGCGCTGAAGTTGTCTTTCATAACCAACCCAAGACATCCACTTTCGTGAACGGCAGGCAAAAACTTTGCGATAGTATTATAAAGCTTGGCCAGGTTTTTCAGTACAGGCAGATTGTCAAATATCTAAGATATTAATTTTTTTGATTTGCTGTAACCTTTGGCGGGATTTTTGTGTCTATTAATCAAAAGGTATTGTAATTTTAGAATAAATTCACTATTTTTGGAATGAAAATGTCGTTTCCCTACAGGATTTCTGCCAAGTCAAATGTGATACTCTTGCTCCTTACACTCAATATAATTGGGTTTTGGGCAGCCCAGCGTTATTTTTCCTGTCAGGAAAATAACAGTACCCAAAAAGAGATGGTGGAAGATAAACCTTCACTTGGAGCCAATGTGGAAGAATCAGGGATATACGCAGAATGGGGAATTCGTTTGATTACCCTGTTCATGGGCAGATAATTTCGCCAATTGTCCTTCTTTAGAAATATCTTTACTTCGGCCAGCAGGTTTGTAAACCAGTACAGGCTGTATCACATTTTTTATTGGTTTTGCTATGCTTTCGTTGTTGCTATCTCTATTCAGCCGGGTAAGAACTTAAGGGAGTGGCTTCTCTTTTCTTCATTGATTCTTACTTTCCATGCAGCAGTATGCTATGTAAATAATTATTATTTTGTCAATAAATACCTCTACAGCCGTCAGTATACTACCTACATCATTGTATTGATACTTACCATTGCGGCAACAGTATTTCCAATATCCGTTATCATTCATAAACTGGTAAATAACCGGGATCTAAAAAACATGGTATGGTCATGGAATTTCTTTATTCTAATTGCCCTCTCCGTGCTGTTCAGCGTGGTCTTGAGTCTGGTGCTCAAATTGCTGAAAAACTGGTATCAGGGCGAACAGGTAAGAAGAAGGCTTCAGCAGATTAATACCAAGACCGAACTCAAATTTCTAAAATCACAGATAAATCCACACTTTTTGTTTAACTGCCTCAATAATCTGTATGCATTAACATTGAAGAAGAGCGACCTGGCGCCTGAAGTGGTATTGCGACTGAGCAATATTCTTCGTTATGTTCTTTATGAAGCTGCAGATGGGCGTGTACTTCTGTCAAAAGAAGTTCAGTATTTAAAGGATTACATAGACCTTGAGAAAATAAGACTCGGCAGCAGGGCTGAAATTGAATTTGAAACCCGGGGGAATTTGAATGAAGTGCAGATAGAGCCCATGCTTTTTCTTACATTTCTTGAAAATAGTGTTAAACACGGTGCATTTAACACTATAGCCGATGCCTGGATAAAAATAAAGCTGGAGGCGACAGTATCGGAGATTATATTTGAAATATCCAATTCTAAGCCTGCAAAAATCACCGAAACCCAAAGCGGGCTGGGAGGGATAGGAATGGCCAACCTGAAAAAGCGTCTTGATATAATTTATCCAGAAAAATATGCTTTGGAGGTAAATGACAGGGAAACCGAATATCATGTTAAACTTGCATTAAATACCTGAATATATGTCTGAAATATTGCGCTGTGTATGTGTAGACGATGAACCCCTTGCGCTTGAGGTTATGCAAACCCTGCTGGCAATTCATCCGGAAGTAAAAATAGAAAAAACGTTTGGCCATGGCCTAGAGGCCATGGATTATCTTAAAAACAACAAGGTCCACGTAGTTTTCAGCGACATAAACATGCCGGGAGTAAGCGGAATTGAATTTGCCCGTAGCATTACGGATAACGGCTGTGTAGTGGTTTTTACAACAGCTCATCAGGAATATGCGGCAGAAGCATTTGAAATTGAAGCACTTGATTTCCTGTTGAAGCCTATTTCACCGGGTCGTTTGGCCAAAACAATAAAAAGGCTGTCAGAATATTTTGATTTGCGTGCATCAGTGCAAAAAAACAATTCTGAACTTTCAGAAGGCTCTGTTTTTATTAAAAGCGATGGTAAACTGCTAAAAGTTTCATTTACCGATATCTGGCTGGTAGAAGCGTTTGCCGATTATGTAAAAATATGGACTTCGGATGACAAGCGGATTGTGACACTGCAAACCATGAAAAATATGGAGCAGGGTCTGCCGTCCGACAGGTTTATCCGTGTTCACAGAAGTTATATTGTGGCTATAGATAAAATAGCCTCTGTTCACAGCAGCGGAATCAAAGTAGGCAACAAGGAAATTCCTGTAGGTAAGAATTACCGCGATGGATTGATGGAAATTGTGCAAAGGTTAAATACCATCAGGCGCTGACAGTTAATGCCCGCTGTAGGCATTAGAAGCTCTAGAGAGGGCAATAGCAAAGGACTCAGTATTTATGTTTGATGGGGAATGGGTGTTTATCCATGCTAGCAGCCCTTCTGTTGGGATATTTCCGGTAAGTTCGTCGTTGGCAAAAGGGCAACCTCCAAAACCTAAAATTGCGCTGTCAAAGCGCCGGCACCCTGCATTCCATGCGGCCTGAACTTTGTTTTGCCAGGCATCCGGACGGGCGTGAAAATGGGCTCCGAACACCACTTCGGGGTGCCGCCGGGACAGGGTATTGAAAAGATAGCTGATATCTTCCGTTCTTGCATGTCCTACCGTATCGGCCAGGCTTATTGTTGTTATCCCCTCATTTACAATCCTGTCGACCCATTCAACAACTTTTTCGCGGTCATACGCTTCAGCATAAGGATTGCCGAATGCCATGCTGATATATACCACAAGTTCTTTGCCGGCAATCGATGCTAGCTCATGAATCTTGCGCATGCGGATGAAAGCATCCGTGCTGCTGCTGTTGGTATTTCTGCGCTGGAAGGTTTCATTCACGCTAAACGGATAGCCAAGATAATTTACCGTGGGATAAGCGATGGTTCTTGCCGCACCGCGTTCATTGGCAACAATTACTAGCAACTTCGTATTGCCTTTAACATCTCCAATGCTGCTTAATACATCAGCAGTATCTGCCATTTGGGGCACCGCTGACGGATTTACGAAACTGCCGCAGTCCAATGTATGAAAGCCACAAGCCAGCAATTTTCTAAAATAATCAATCTTCACTTTCGTGGGGATAAAACCCTTGATAGCCTGCATGGCATCACGCGGACATTCCACTATTTGCAGGGTTTCAATCACAGGTTTTCCAAGATGTAATTGGTTATTTTTTTATATAAATGCGCACGGTCAGGTCCTACCACATTGTGTTTGTGCCCCGGATACAAATAAAAATCCACTCGGGTATTCATCTGTTTAACGGCCTCTAGCAAATACATATAACTGTGCTGCGGAACCACCACATCATCATCCATTCCATGGATAAGCATTAATTTGCCTTTAAGTTTGTCTAGATAGCCAAGCAGGTTCGCTTTTTTGTATCCTTCCGGGTTTTCAGAAGGTTTATCCATGTAGCGCTCCGTGTACATGATTTCATAAAATTTCCAGTCTATAACGGGGCCGCCAGCCACACCAAGTTTGAATGTTCCGGGTGATCGGGTCATGAGGGTTGTTGTCATAAATCCACCGAAACTCCATCCGTGAACTGCCATGCGATTGGTATCAATAAAACCCCGTTTTATGAGTTGTTCCAGGGCAAAAAGTTGATCGTTCATTTCAATGGTCCCCAGTCTGCGATGCGTGGTACTTTCAAACTCGAAACCACGGTTTGAACTGCCTCTGTTGTCTATGGTATATACAATGAGTCCTTTCTGTGCCAGATAGACCATCCACAAAGAACCGCCACCAAGCCAGCTTTCGGTAACCATTTGCGCATGTGGCCCTCCGTAAACATATACAAGCAGCGGGTATTTCTTTTTAGGATCGAAATTCGGTGGTAAAAACATACGTCCGTAAAGAGCGGTATTGTTGTTCAGAATAACCGGCTCAATGCGGATATCACCTGTTTGATAGCCGGATAAAGGATTGGGGTCTTCAAAAATAGTATTGATCAAAGTGCCGTCAAGCTGGTGCACACTGTATCTTTTTGGAACCTGAGTAGATGTGTAAATATTCAGGTATGTACCAGCATGAATATTAATAAGTAATTTATGGGTACCAACCCCTTTGGTGATTTTTACCGGTTTGGGATTCCTGTCACTAAACTTGTACAGGTAAACATGCCGCTGCAGCGGACTTTCCTGTGTACTTTCGTAATAGAAACCCTGATTATCTATGGTAAATCCCAGGAAATCAGTAACGGCCCAGCTGCCTTTGGTAAGCTGAACGGGCTCACGCCGATCATCCATCAGATAAATATGGTTATACCCCGATTTTTCGCTCATCCAAAGCCATTTGTTGCCTTCGCCCGGAATGAAAACAGGCGCATGCTCAGGTTCTACGTATTTCTCGTTTTTTTCCTCGTAAACCACTTTGTCAAGTTTTCCATCGCCGGCCCTGTATTTGCGCAACTGCATGTGATTCTGTTCGCGGTTTACCCAAGCCAGGTAAACAGATTGTCCACCCGGACTCCATGCAATATTGGTCAGATATTGATCGTAAGGGCCATCCGTTTGCAGGTATATGATTTCTTCGGTAAGACAATTATAAATGCCAACTTCAACTGAATGGCTGCTGTCCCCAGCCATAGGGTATCGTATGTAGCTATTTTGGGCAGGCCCATTTGAAATATCCGTTAGCGGATACTGAGTTACACGGGTTTCATCCATGCGGTAGAAAGCCAGTTTGTTTCCATCGTTGCTCCAGAAAAAACCCTTATTAATGCCAAATTCATTGCGGTGCACTGATTGACCATAAACGATACCATTACCTCCATCCTGCGTTATCCTTCTCGGCCCACTTGCGGTAACAATGCAAATGTTATCTTTCTCTATAAGCGCTGCATTCAGGGTGCTTCCAGCAATTTCAATGGCATTGTAATTTTGAGTGAATTTTCTTTTCGTTATTAGGGTTTTGTCGGAAGTATTGTAAACAAAAAGTTTTCCTTTATTGATAAACCAGCATTCATTATCAGATTTCCATGTAAGCGATGGAATGGACTTTATTTCGCCTCCTTCGGCTGAGGCAAGTGCTGCCATGCTTTCAACCGTAAACAATGTGTCGCTTTTAAGTGTTACAGGATCGGTGGATAACATGGCCTTCCCTTTAATCTGAGTGAACCTGTTGCTGTTGGGAATCCATTGCACACCACGCAAGCCTGCGGGTGAATATTTCGGATTAAAACAATCCTCTACGGTTAAAACCTGGTTTTGGGATAAGAGCCGGGTGCTGAATAATCCTAAGGTTAAGGTAAACAAAAGAAGTTTTCTCATGGGTATCTTTGTACTTCGCAAATATGATTGCAAATTTGCGACGGAATTTATTTTCATGCAAAATACAAAGAATTTAATTGAAGAGGCCTGGAATAGCAGAGGTTTATTGCAACAACGGGAATATGTCAATGCGATTGAAAGCGTTATTGAAAGGCTGGATAAGGGTAAACTTCGTGTGGCAGAGCCGCTTCCTGACGGTAGCTGGCAAAACAATGACTGGATTAAAAAAGCGGTAATTTTATATTTTCCCACCCGCAAAATAGAAACACTTCATGCGGGCCCCATGGAGTTTCATGATAAAATGAAACTTAAGACGGGTTTTGCCACACTGGGTGTGAGGGTAGTTCCCCATGCCATAGCTCGCTATGGCGCATACCTTGCCGCTGGGGTTATTATGATGCCATCTTATGTCAATATCGGCGCCTATGTAGATTCAGGTACCATGGTGGATACATGGGCAACCGTCGGCAGCTGTGCGCAGATTGGTAAAAACGTGCATTTGAGTGGCGGTGTTGGAATTGGCGGTGTATTAGAGCCTGTGCAGGCAGCTCCCGTAATTATTGAGGATGATTGTTTTGTGGGGTCGCGCTGTATTGTTGTAGAAGGAGTAAGGGTTGGAAAACAGGCAGTGCTGGGGGCAGGATTAACACTGACTATGAGTACCAAAATTATAGATGCCGAAAGCGGTAAGGAGTTGCCCCGCGGCTACATTCCGCCTAGAAGTGTTGTTATTCCGGGTTCCATCAAAAAGACTTTCACCGGTGGTGATTTTTATGTTCCTTGTGCGCTTATAATTGGCCAGCGCAAAGAAAGTACCGATACCAAAACTTCCCTGAACGATACCCTCCGTGATTTTAACGTATCAGTCTGATGGTTATTGGGTTTGATGCTAAGCGATATTTTAACAATCGCACCGGACTTGGAAACTACAGCCGAAGTATGGTTGCAGCTTTTCTCAAAAACCATCCCGAAAACAAATATGTGTTATTTGCCCCGGGCAGGGAAGGCAAAATCCTGACATCCGGTCTGGAAATTGCCGAAACCCGCCGTAAAGGCTCATTGTGGAGAGTGTTTGGTATAAAAAATGATCTTGTCAGAAAAGGGATTCAGATTTATCATGGGCTCTCCAATGAAATACCTGTAGGCCTTGCCGGTTCCGGTGTGAAAACAGTGGTAACCATTCATGACCTCATTTTTAGAAGATTTCCCGGATATTATAGTTTTGCCAACCGCTGGGTTTATGGTGTTAAAACCGATTACGCACTTCGCTATGCAGATGTCGTCATTGCTGCAAGTGAGACCACTGCAAGCGATTTAAAAAAATTCTATAAAATAGATCCGGCAAGAATAAAGGTTGTTTATCAGCCTGTGGATGATGTTTGGTATCAACAGCCGGCTGAATCGCCTTTACAGTTTCCGTATATCGTATATGTAAGCAGTTATACGCAGCGAAAAAATCATGGCAGCCTTATTGAAGCGTTTGCCAAGATACAAAAACAAACAGACCTCCATCTTGTGCTCGCCGGAGCTGACGGCGAAACGCTGGAAAGGTGTCGCTCATTTGTGAAGAGCGAAAAGCTTGGATACAGGGTCCATTTTTTTGTAAATTGCGATTTTCCTACTCTGCATTCACTGGTTTATGGAGCATCGCTTGTGGTGAATTGCAGTTTTTTCGAAGGTTTCGGTATTCCGCTGGCAGAGGCTGCGGTTTGCGGTCGTCCCATGGCGGTTTCGGAAATTCCGGTTTTTAAGGAGATTGCAGGTAAGGCGGCACGATATTTTAAACCAAATAATTCTGACGAAATTGCCTCTGTGATGTTAGAAAGTCTTGCAACAGAGTATCAGAGCGAGATGGAAGCCGGAAGGAGAGAATTGTTTTCTAAAATTGATGCTGTCAAAATTGCAGCACAACTCAATCAAGTTTATCAGTCGCTCATGTAATCGATTTCGAAGCGTTTCTTAGCGGGGATGCCACATTTTGCGTTCATCCCGGCCCTCTTTTCCTTCAGGCAGCTTGAAAGCCCTCAGGTTGTACGTGAAAGTAAGCATGTAGTAGCGCTGCAGAACGTTGGTCTGGACATCCTCATAATAGGTTTCGGTAATGTTTCTGTTAAGACTGTTATTCTGTTTCATTAAGTCAAAGGCAGTAAATCGAATTTCAGCCGCCCTCTTCTTTAAAAATTTATAACCAATTCCGGCATTCCATAGCAGAAAATTGTTATTGAGGCCGCCCGAAAGACCTTTAAAAAGCTGGTGGTAGATATCTGTCTGCAGTACAAGGCCTTTCCAGGGCTGAACCTGAATGCGGAAGCGGCTGCTCTGGTTGGTGAAGCGGCTGTCTAGCGACGTTTGTAAAGTGTTCTTTACTTCTGTAACCGATGTGTTGGAAGATATTATGAAATCAACCTTCTCAGAAATATTACTACTCAACACCACGCCAATGCTGGGTGAGAGACTGTTTGAATAATTCATTAATCCGTTCACCATACCGGGTGTTCTGCCGTAAATAATGCCCACATTAATGTTGAAATTACATTTGAGGGAACTCAGGGGTAATCCATAATTGATAAAAGACCTGAGACCGCCTTGACCATTCATGTTAACTGGACGGGTGAACTGCGCTCCGCGGTTTAAGAACAAACCAGGTAGAAGTTGGGTGTCGGATGTGGCTATAAACGCACTGTTGCTTACATAATTGCGGGTAAGAGTGCCACCAATCATGGCAAATAATGAATTTCCTTTTTTGGGATTTGCCCGTGAGTAACGCATAAAAATACCATGTTGAAGATCCTGAGCCAGGTTAGGATTTCCGGTGCTGACCGACAAAGGATTACTGTTGTTGACCACATCCTGCAACTGATAGATGGAGGGAGCATTGTTATTGGTTCGGTAGAAAATGCGCAGCCCTTCTTTTTCATTGGGTTTAAATATGACCATAGCTCCCGGAAGTAGACTGGGGAAGCTGGTATTCAGGTTATATAATTTTGGGAAAACCTGTTCGTTAAAAAGGGTTGCACGTTGTGCATTCAGGCTCACATTCCAGCTCCATTTTCCTTTTTGCCAGCGATAAGCAAGACCAGCACTCGCAGAGGTGTATCGGCTATCGAATTTGCTAGATAGCAGTGTGTCGAGTATCGAATATATTTCTTTTGCCGTATCCAGTGCATTGGTTTCTATATCGTTCTTGCTTCGGCTGTAATTGCCATTCACAGAAAAACTCAACTGGCCGTTTTTACCTGCCGGTTCTGTCCATGTCACCGAGCCCGAACTGCCATAATTTTCGCGAATCTGATTGGCCCGCACATCATTTATGCTTGCAGCAAACGTGTCTGTGGGCCTGTCATTTTCTGTTCTCCAGTCATTGTTGCCATTATTGCCAGAAACAGTTGGCGTAGCACCTAAGGTTAAAGAACGTCCGGTTTTTTTGAACCGAACCGTGTACTGAAAGCCAATAGATCCATTGAACCCTTTCAAATTTGAAACATATTGATTAACAGCCTTGTTGATGTCCACACGGCTGATGAAAGGAGGTCTGATGATACTGTTCAAGCCGGTAACATCTGATTCCGGATTGTTGTTCTGGAAACTGAATTTGGGCGCAATCAGTAAACTGTGCATGCTGTCAGGTTTCCATTCATACCTAAGATTGAATCTATGGTTGGAATTCAGGATTTCTGACGTGCTGTTTTCCTGATAATTTAACTGGCTTTCCGAACCAGTAACGAAGTAACGCTTTGTGATACACACATTCTCGTTTACTGACCGGTTGAAAAAATAGGATGCAGACACTTCGGCTTTTTTCCAGTAGTTACTGTAGTTTAAACCAAAAGCCTCTGTGGTGGAAATGCCATTGCGTTGGTCAACCAGGAAATTATCCATGGCAGTTGCACCGTAATTGCTGTTTCGCATCATAGGTTTCCAACTCCCGCCACCCGGCATGTTCCTCATTCCACCGCCACCTCCGCCACCGGCCATCACACCCATCAGGTCTTCGGTACTGAAGTTTTGTTCGTTCACGTTGTTCAGTGAGCCCAAAATGGTTATCCGTCGCTGATTCTTAAAGCGGTTGTAAGTGAAACCATTTCTGAAACGTTCGTCGGTTCCATACCCCGCATAGGCCTTGCCAAAACTTCCGTTTCTGAACTTCATTTTTGTGATTATATTTATGGTTTTGGTGGTATTTCCATCATCAAATCCTGTGGCTAGTGCCAAATTGCTTTTGCCGTCAAAAACCTGAATCTTTTCCACTACCTCAGCCGGCAGATTTCTGAGTGTGGAAGATGGGTCGTCTCCAAAGGAAAGCTTGCCATCAACCAAAACCCGTTTTACTTCTTCGCCCTGCGCTTGAATTTTGCCATTCTGGCTTGACATACCCGGCATTTTTATTACTAGATCTTCGGATGTAGCATCAGGATTTGTTTTGTATGAGGAGGCAGCATGTTCCGTTGTATCGCCTTTGATTCTTACTGCAACGACATCCTCAACAATTAAAACTTCTCTGAGTTTACCTGTATCGCTGTCTTTCATGCACAAAATGCGCAAGTCGTAGTATTCGCTGTTATCTTCAAAAGAAAAAGTACCTGTGTACATTTCGTAACCTTCGGCAACTGCATTCAGTCTGTATTTTCCCGGTAATAAAAGTTTTAGGCGGAAAAATCCGGATGAATCTGTGCGGGATTTAAGAACAGGCGAGTCGGAGTCAAGACGAGTGAATTTTATGAAACAGGGATAAATAGCTTTTCCCCCACTGGATTGTATCTTACCGGAAACAGGTATCTCAACTCCGGAATTATTGACCTGCGCCCCAAGTTCACTGCCGACAAGCACCAAACACCCCACCAATAAAATTCGCATAAAAAAATTTGTGGTTACAAAGATGCGAAAGGTTTCTTATATTCTGGTTAACTAAACTTTCACTTTTGTTGAATATTGGGACTGTAAAATTATTTTCATCAATTATGCACAAACCTTGTCAACCTGACGCCTTCCGTTTTATTTTGCAATCGGTATATGGAACCGTATATCGTATCAGCACGCAAGTATCGTCCAACCCATTTTGACGCGGTGGTTGGTCAGAAGCACGTGGCAGATACGCTGATGCGTGAAATCGAAAGCAATAAACTTGCCCAGGCATTTCTATTCACAGGTCCCCGCGGTGTTGGTAAAACCACCTGTGCAAGGATTCTGGCCAAAGTCATCAACCGCAAGGGCGGGGAAGTAGATCCAAAGCAGGATTTTGCTTTCAATATTTTTGAACTTGATGCCGCCAGTAACAATACTGTTGATGATATGCGCAACCTGCTCGAGCAGGTTAGGATTCCTCCACAAGTGGGAAAGTATAAAGTGTATATTATTGATGAGGTGCACATGCTCTCAGCCAGCGCCTTCAATGCATTTTTGAAGACACTGGAAGAACCCCCGCCTTATGCTATTTTTATTCTTGCTACCACCGCAAAACATAAAATATTACCAACCATTCTCAGCCGTTGTCAGGTTTTTAACTTCAACAGGATTGAGGTGCGTGATATCGTAGATCACCTCAGGGAAATTGCCCAAAAAGAGAGGGTTTCGGCAGAAGAAGATGTTCTGCATCTGATTGCCCGAAAGGCAGACGGGGGATTACGTGACGCACTCTCCATTTTTGATCAGCTGGTAAGTTACAGCGACGGAGGACTTACCTATTCGAAAGCAGTGGAAATTCTCAATGAACTGGATGCCGATACTTATTTTGAAATTACGGATGCTGTTCTGAAAGGCGATGCTGGATTTTGCATACTAGCGCTGGACAGGATTATCCGCCGTGGTTTTGAGGGCTCGGTTTTCATAGCCGGACTGACGGCTCATTTTCGCAATCTGGCAGTTTGTAAAGACGTCCGCACAGCCGCTTTGCTTGATATGTCAGATAATTTCAGGCAGAAATATGCCGAGCAGGCATCTGCTATGGGCTTTTCTCTTGTTTTGAATGGATTAAACCTGCTAAACGAGTGCGATGAGAAATATAAAATAAGCCGCCATCCCAGATTGCTGGTGGAACTGACGCTGATGAAGCTGGCCAACCTGAAGTCGTTCATCTCGCATTTTGCTACCCTTGAGGAATTAAAAAAAAAAGCCCTGAACCCATAGGCAAAGTTCAAAATCAGGCACCGCCCAAACAGCCCGAATCTACGCAAAAGTATACTGCCAAAGTGCAGGAATCAAGGATTCAGTTATCAGGATTTGATGCCTATAAACAAAAAAAGCGGGAAGACAGAAACTTTGCCATTAAGGAAGATAAAACAGCCGAAACAATTGTAGTTCAATCCGAAATAGCCTACGATGAACCCCCGCAAGATGACCAGAAGGTTGCGGAGCCACAGCCTGTGAACCAGGAAATACTCACTCAATGCTGGTTGGAATTTAGCCACACCGCGGGCGTCAGGGCTTCCAGCCTTATGAAAGCGATTACACCGCTTTTGCAGGGTAGCGAAGTGGTAGTTACCATTGCTTCTGCCGCACAGCAGGACGCCATAGAGGATGTACAAATGGATTTTATCCGTTTTGTTTCCCAGAAAACACGAGGCGCAATTCAGTCGCTGCGTATTGAGAAAGGTGCGGCTGAAATCACCGACCGAAAACCCTACACGGAAAAGGAAAAACTCGAGTTTATGCTGTCCAAAAACCCCGAATGGAAAGAGATGATCGAGAAGTTGGGTCTGAGACTGCCATAACTGACCATTTTCTGTTTAAGTTGTGCATAAACCTTGGGCTTTCTGTATTTCCTTTGCATAGAGAATGAATATGCAAAATTCACTTGTTGAATTTTCCAATACCGAGGTTGCTTTTGCACACATGTCCAATGCGGGTTTGAGCAAAGCCCGTCTGCTTTTCAGGATTTTTAATTTCCCGGTATTGCTGACGCTTGGTCCGCCAATGGCCAATATTGCTGTTGCCCTGGGATTCAAAAACCTGATAAAAAACACCATTTTTGAACAATTCTGCGGCGGAGAGGATATCGAAACCTGTCGTAAGACGATTGACAGGCTTGCCGCTTCTCGCATAGGGACCATACTCGATTATTCTGTTGAGGGCGAGGAGAGGGAAGATGATTTTAACGCTACCTGTGCAGAAATTATCAGAACCATTGATGTTGCTGCAGGCAAGAGCCGCATACCTTTTTCTGTTTTTAAAACAACGGGAGTTATCCGTTTTGAACTACTGGAAAAAATGAGCAGCCACAAATGTCTCAGCGAAGCAGAGAAGTCAGAATGGGAGCGTGGTGTAGACCGGTTCAATAAAATTTGCTTACACGCAGAAGAAAAGCAGGTGAGAATTTTTGTAGATGCGGAAGAAAGTTGGATTCAGGATGCCATTGACAGGCTAACTAAACAGGCATCCAAACGCCACAATACGAAAAAAGCCATTGTTTTTAATACCATTCAGCTTTATAGGCACGACAGGCTGGAATACCTGAAAACCCAGATTGTGGGTGCTACCTGCTTTCTGGGTTTTAAACTGGTTCGCGGCGCCTACATGGAAAAAGAACGCAAACGTGCCAATAAAATGGGATACAAAGATCCCATTCAGCCCAACAAAGAGGCTTCCGACATGGATTACAACGAAGCCCTCAAACATTGCGTGCATCATATTGAAAATGTAAGCATCTGTGCCGGTACCCACAATGAGAATAGTAGCCGCTACCTCATGGAACTGATGCATGAAAAACAATTACAGGCAGCCGATGAGCGTATTTGGTTCAGTCAGTTGCTTGGCATGAGCGATCATATTTCCTTTAACCTTAGCCATGCCGGCTATAATGTTTGCAAATATGTACCATATGGTCCAGTGAAGGCCGTGATTCCATATCTTACGAGGAGGGCAAGGGAAAACAGCAGTGTGGCAGGGCAAATGGGGCGCGAGCTTTCATTGATTGAGCAGGAAATAAAACGCAGAAAACAGGTGGGTTGAAAGGTTAATGGCAAAACATCTCTGGAAAATACTCGCTACCTTTTTGCTCGCTTATGTGCTGGTAGGAGGTTTGTTTGTGCCCCTGAAAACAGGGGTTACAGGCGTTGATAAAATTAATATTATATCCGATACCACAACCACATTGAACATAGACATTTATAATCCGGGTAAGGCATTTAAACCCGAAAAGGCTCTGCTTGGCGATAAATTTGGTTTTGTGGCAACCCGGCTGGATTATAATTACGGTGTTTTGCAGGCTAATTTCATGCCGAGGCTGGGTAAAGAGGGCCATGAAGGCATGAGCAATCTGTATGTGCTGGCCAATGGTCGCTGGATGGCTTTTCCATCTGCAGTTTCCATTACACGCGCAACTTCTGATACAGGAAAAAGCAATGCTCAGCTAATTGCTTCTGAGGATTTGAATGACCATGTAGTGGCATTCCCCAACCGCCCCATTCTGAATGAAAGTATCAGAAATCTCTTTTACCATGTACCCATGTGGTTCAGCATGATATTTTTATTGCTGGTTTCTGCAGTGTACTCGGTTAAGTATCTTGTAAAATCCAATTTGCACTTTGATTTGCGCAGCGATGCCCTGATACGCATTGCCATTCTGGCCGGTTTTCTGGGTTGTGCTACAGGTTCTGTTTGGGCTAGTGTAACCTGGGACAGCTGGTGGCCAAATGACCCCAAACTCAATGGAGTAGCTATCGGCATGTTGATGTACAGTGCCTACCTGCTGCTTAGGTCCGGAATTCGCGATGATTACCAGAAAGCCCGTATCAGTGCGGTTTACAACCTGTTTGTATTTCCAATCTTCATTGCCCTTATTGTGATTATGCCCAAATTGAGCGGAGACAGCCTGCACCCCGGAGCCGGGGGAACCGTGGGTTTTAATCAGTATGATTTAGATAATACAATGAGGATGTTTTTTTATCCGGCTGTAATTGGCTGGATACTACTTTTCCTTTGGGTAGCCTCGCTGCTCTACAGAATCAACAAATTAAAAAATCCGATATCATAAGAATATGAAAAAAGAGTCAATTTTCCAAATAATTCTGCTGTTTTTGTTAAGCACTACAACGCCGTTGCTTGCTGACAACAGCCCCATGCGTGGCAATGCCAAATTCAATGTAGTGGCTGCTGTACTGGTAATCATTTTTGCAGGCGTTACCGGTTATTTGGTTTACCTGGACAGAAAAGTGAGCAGAATGGACAGAGACAAAGACAAAGACAAAGACAAAGAGAATCTATCGTGAAACCCCTGCATATCATATTGCTTTTAATGTCGGCTGTAGGAATAGGGGCGGTGATAGGTCTTTATGGAAATACAACGCAATATATAGCCTTCAAAGATGCCGCGGCCCTCGCCAAAGAAAATCCCGGTAAAGAATATCATGTTGCATGTAAGTTGAACAAACAACTACCTATTTTGTATAATCCGCAGAAAGATCCAAATTACCTTGAATTCTGGGCCATAGACAGCCTTGGTAAGGAAATGAAAGTAATATTCGGCAAACCAAAACCACAGGATCTGGAACGAAGCCAGAAACTCGTGCTGATAGGCTTTCAGGAGAAAGATTATTTCAGGGCCAATTCAATACTCAGTAAGTGTCCGAGCAAGTATGAGGACGAACCCGTAAACAACCGCTAAGGCTTGGAAAATATACAGTTTAATGGTGAAATGCTGTGGCCTGGAAATCTGGGGCAATTTTTCATTGTGCTTTGCACGGTAGCTTCTTTGGGTTCGGCCTGTTTCTATTTTCGGTCAGCCAATAAAGAGGAAGTTGTAGACAAGCTTTGGGCACGCAGAATGTTCTATGTGCAGGCATTTTCTGTGCTGGCCATTTTTACGATTCTTTTCTGGATAATTTTTAAACACCGTTACGAATATTATTATGCCTGGCGCCACAGCAACAATGCTCTGCCTGTATATTATATGATTTCCTGTTTCTGGGAAGGTCAGGAAGGGAGTTTTCTGCTTTGGATGTTCTGGAATGCAGTTCTTGGATTGATTTTGCTCCGTAAAGCCGGACAATGGGAGAGTCCTGTAATGGCAGTAATCTCTTTTGTGCAACTGGGGCTGAGTACTATGCTGCTGGGGTTGGGGCAGGGTGCAGCAGACTGGTCTGTACACATTGGAAGCAGTCCGTTTGATTTGCTGCGAGAACAAAGGCCAGATTTTTTGCAAATTCCTGTCATGGGAACAATCGGAGGTCCTGCTAATTACTTGCAAATCTTTAAAGACGGCAACGGACTCAATCAATTGTTGCAAAACTACTGGATGGTAATACATCCGCCTACATTGTTTTTGGGTTTTGCTACAGCCATGGTGCCATTTGCATACAGCATCGCCGGTTTATGGAAAAACAACGATCGTGGATGGATTACTCCTGCTATCACATGGGGCCTGGTTTGTGTGGGTATTCTGGGTGCCGGCATTATCATGGGTGGTTTCTGGGCTTATGAAAGTCTTTCATTCGGTGGCTATTGGGCCTGGGATCCGGTAGAGAACGCCAGTTTAATGCCCTGGCTGATAATGGCCTCAGCGTCGCACATGCTGCTGATTGCTAAAAATACTGGCCGTTATTTGTTTACCGCACATTTGCTGGTTCATCTCAGTTTCTGGCTGGTTTTGTATGCCACCTTCCTCACCCGCAGCGGTATTTTGGGCGAAGCCAGTGTGCATTCATTCACCGACCTGGGATTAAGTGGACAATTGCTGATTTTGCTGTTGTCACTGATGATGCTAAGTGTGTTGTCTGCCCTGCAAAATGCAAAATTGCGCTGGTCGGTGATACTGGGTTTTGTAGCACTGGTGCTGGTCTTCAGTCTGCTGACCTTGTATGGTGGGAAAAAGGATCAGGAGCAACTTACCCAAATCACGAAATGGACCGGTGTATTTGTTTTTACTGGCGTTTTTTCATGGTTTATTTATCAATTGTATGCAAGAACAAAAACTGTACAGGATGATGAACGCTGGCTAAGCCGCGAACTTTGGATGTTTATTGGTGCTATGTTTCTGATTTTATCATTGGTGCAGGTGTTTTCAGCTACATCAATTCCTGTATTCAACAAACTGTTTGGTTTCAGCAAAGCACCACCCAAACCCGAGGAATACAATGCTTTTCAGCTCTGGATGGCTATGCCCGTCATGTTGCTCATGGCTGTTGGTCAGTATTTTCGCTGGCGCGATACGGATGCAAAAGTGCTGGGGAAGCAGCTGCTTTGGGTGCTGGGTATCAGTTTGGTAGTTTCAGGTGTTGTTAATCTGAATTTTGGCATCAGCCAGCCCAAATACATGCTATTTTTGCTGGTTGGTGTTATGTTGTTTGTTGCCAATGTAATGTACCTGCGTCAACAGCAGAAGCTTGTGTGGCTTGCTTGGGGTGGAGGTGTTGCGCATGCAGGCTTTGGAATTCTGTTGGTGGGTGTATTGGTTTCTTCCGTAAACCAAAAAGTATTGTCATCTACCGAAGGTATACGTTTTGCCTCCGAGCTTAATAAAGATGGAGGAGTGGATGAAAAAGCGGTTAAGTTTAACCGTGAGAATGTGATACTGTATCAGAAGCGGCCTATTCAGCTTGGAGAATTCACGGCATCTTACCAGGATGTCATTCAGGGAAAAGGCAATGATACCATCGACAAATATTTCAGGGTGTTTTTTGCCCGGTTGAATAAAGACGGAACGATAGCAGACTCATTTACACTGTATCCCAAAATCCAGAATAATCCCAAAATGGGACTGTTAGCAGAGCCCAGCACACGCCATTTTATCAACCGCGATATTTTTACGCATGTAAATTATGAGAGCAGCTTGGAAAAGAAAGAGCCGTTCAGTGATTTTCAGGAAACCGTCGCGGCGCCAGGTGAAACTATTCTTACTGCATCCGGTAAAGTAAAATTGCGCATTGATAGTATTGGCCGCTTCAGCAGTGAAGAAGGGGCAGGAGTACAGTTGGGTATTACAGCCATTCGCCTGAAGGATTCGGCGATGTTGTTTCCGAAGTTTGTTGTGAATACGTCTCAAAACGATTTTTCTTCGGTTCCCGCAGTCAGTTCAGAACTTGGGGTGCTTGCAGATATAGTAAATATTGAAGTGCCTGAACCCGGTCAAACTGCCGATAAAGTCCGCTTTTTGATTAAGACTGGTGAAAGAAGTCCCCAGAAAAATTACATTGTTATCAAAGCGATTGAATTTCCATGGATAAACCTTGTTTGGGCCGGAACCATAATTATGTTAATCGGATTTGCCATGGCGGTTTTTCATCGGGTTAAACAATATGCAGCTGCCTAATTGGTATATCGCAGGCACCGGAAATCTGGGAAGGTCAATGGGTGAACTTCTTCAGCAATCCAATAATATTGAATTCGGGGGTTGGCTGAGCCGCAATCCCTCTTTTGTTGATGTTGCACCTGTATTAGATTTTCAAACACATTCCGATGCCGATGCGGGTATTTTTCTGTGTGTTCCGGATCGTTTTATTGAGACGGCTGCGACAGCGCTGAAACAGCGTTTTTCGGTGGTGGTGCACTGTAGTGGCATGCAACCCATATTCTCGGCCTGTGACGCGGTTTGCTGGCCCATGCAAACGTTTTCTGCGCAGGTTCCATCGGTATGGAAAGATGTTCCTGTGTTTATCGAAGCCAGAGACCCTGAACTGTTAAAGGATTTATCTCAGATTTTTGAAGTGGTTGGTGCAAAAATGCTGTATTCGGGTCTGCGTGAGCGGCAGACAGCCCATCTGGCGGCGGTTATTGCCAATAATTTCAGCAATGCCATGTTTGCCTTTGCCGGCGATGTTCTGGCTTCCCGCGGGCTTGATTTTAAATTGTTATTGCCCATTATCCGGCAAACTGTAGAGAAATTAAACCATGTGCAGGCAAAGGAAGCCCAGACAGGGCCTGCCATCCGAGAAGATTTAAACAGCATGCAAATGCAGGCAGATATGCTGAAAAACAATCATGAATGGCAGCAATTATACCAGGAAATTTCAGCCGCAATTCCAGTTCTGTTTAAAAAATAATTATCTTTGATACAGTATTTATTTTCAGACAAAAACATGGTTACGACGGCAACTATTGTTAAAACATCGCGAATTTCGTTGCTGGAATACAGAGGTATTGAAGTTTCTATATTTCCTTCAGATAAAACCCCCAATCAATTCTATGCCACCACTGGCGATGACGTGGCTATGGCCAGAATTATATTCAGGAATGGCCTTTTTGAGAAGACCGAAATAATGAATGTGCAGGGCTCAAGCCCCATGTCAGATAACAATAAAGAACGTTTGAGGGTTTTGGTGGAAGAGTTTCTTCCTGAACTGGTTCGCAATTGGATTGATTATTACGTACACGACAAAATTCCTCAAAGCAATAAGATACTCAGAAATCTTGGGTAAACCGGTTTATTTGATTTTCAACCGAAAACCCGTGTAGGCAAATATCCCATTCAAGGGGCCCCATGCGTAGGCAGCGTCAAACCAGGGTTGATTTGGATTTTCAGCTGAAAGCACCGGGTTTCTCTGAACAACGTTCAACAAATTTTCGCCACCGACATACCACTCCCATTTTTTGCCAATATCTTTTCTGATTTGAAGATTCACAATACTGTAGGCCGGGCTCCAGGTTGGCATTTGATTCTTTTCGGGCAGGCTTGAGGTTTCTGGCAATCTTTTTGGGCTGTTCCACTGAACTATAGCATCCATGAACCATTTCTTCCGGTTCTTCAGACTTATAATACCTACAAATCGGTGTTTTGATAACAGCGGCTGCTGACGCATGCTACCACCCAGCCAAAGCAAGTTTTCGATAAAACGATAGCTCATGCGCATTTCAATTCGGCGATGTGGCTGCAGATGCAAGTCTGTTTGTATGGCATTGTAGCGGCTTTGGTCAATTTTTCCAATCAAAATCAGGTCCGGTCGCTGATCACGATCTGTGCCAATCAGGTGGAGGAAACGGGTATGAAAGGCATCGGTAATGAATTTGGCAGGATAGCCAAACATCCTGAACGGCAGAGTAAGGCTTACACCCGTGTTGATGGCATCTTCACGCCGTTGTCCGTATGCCCCGCCATCGCTGTAATCTTTGACATCGATGATGCGGTTGCTGATGAACAAAGGTAAATTTTCCGCCAGCACCCATGGGGTTCGCACGCCACGACCGGATTGAAAATGCATCATCTTACCCTTTTCATCTATTTCCCATTTGGCGTGAATTCTGGGTGTTATCAGCCAGCCAAAAAGATTGTTGTAATCAGATCTGATACCAAGTACAATGCTACTTTCACCCGATTTGAAAACCCATTCGGAGAAGGAACCGAAATTCTGTTCTTTTCTGGCGGGATTAAACAGTAAAGCTCCAGAATCAGACAGCGTTTCGTTAACATTGTCAATCATGACGCTTACACCGCTTCTGGTGCTGATGGGTTTTTTGTTGGGTGTGGCATAGATGGCACTGTAAAAGAGACTGAACTGCTCACCTTCATAATGCCTGTTTCTCAGCTTGTTCAGTAAAGAATGGGTTTGCTCATGTTTTAGGTGAAGAATTTGCCCGATACTTCTGGTTGCTTCTTTATTCAGGAAAACACCAAATTTACCCCACACATCGGTTTTTTTTTCTTTCATGTTGAAATGGAAGACGTTATTTACCGGTTGCTTATGCATAAAGTGATGTAAATCGCCACCGCGTCTTTCGTTATTTACGTATGTAAATCCCAAAACCCATTCATTTTTATCGTTGTACCGCGAAATCTGATTACCAAGGAAAATGCGGTTGGATAGGGGCATATCGGTAAATCCGTCACTGCCAAAATCCATTGTTTTCCACTGACCACCATAATGGATGTATGAATGGCTGAATGTTCTGTGGTTTATGCGTTGCTTAGTTATCAGGTTTACTTCGCCCCGCCACTGATTGTTGAGGTAGGCGTTCAGAAACAGACGGGGTTCTGTAGGTTCCTGCTTGAGCGCGTAGTTTATTCCACCGGTCAGTCCTTCAAAACCTTCGGTGACGCTGCCTGTGCCTTTGGATAGGTGAACTGCAGAAACCATGGGGCCTGGAATATGGTTTAGTCCGGTAAGTATGGATAATCCCCGTACCGCCGGCATGTTTAGCTGACTCATGTGTACATATTTGCCGGCCAGCCCAAGCATTTCAATCTGCCTGATTCCACTTACCCCGTCTGCATTGCTAACCTCCAGTGTATTTGTGGTTTCAAAACTTTCACTTAGGGTGCAGCAAGCCGCTTTTTTAAATTCGGTTTCCGTAAGAATCTCCGATTTCTGTATGCCTTTACCACTTATTACACCTTTTCGATCTCCCGTAATTTCAACCTCATTTCCGGGGAGGGTTGTATCTGTTTGGGCGTGGATATGTGAAGCGATAACCAACAGAAATAATCCGATCAGTCGTCGCATTTGGCTCCCTCTCTGTAGCGACAGCAATCCGGGAGAGCCATATAGGCCGCATTACTGGCTTTCACCAGTTCGGTATCGTGTCCGGCAATGGCTACAAGGTTATGCAACTGAATTTCTTCCAGTTTTTTGGGATTATAGGCAACAGTCAGTGTTTTTTCATCCAGGTTGTAGATGGCTTTGCGAATGCCGGGTTTATCCAGTGCTTGTTGTATGCGGTCTTTGCACATAGAGCATCTTCCTTCCACTGTGAAGGAAATGGTTTTATATTTGGGTGGCTTGCCAAAGGAAATTGCCATGGCAGCTACGGTAATGATAATGAGATTTTTCATGTTTTTCATTCTTTAGGTTTTGTGGTAAATACATTTTCAATCCCGCTAGGCGGGAAAAACCGGGAAAAGAATGAATTATTAAATCTGCAGGGAGCAGTGCAGCGCCTGAAAATCGAGCAGTTTGGGCGGAAGTTGTGTTTTAATATGATGTGTAAATCCCGGTTGTGTGGCTGTGGTATTTACATTGATAGAATTGTTTGAAATGGTAAAAACAGGCGGTTCGCAGGTATCAGCGATAGCAATACTGCCAAATTTCGGGGTTATGCTGAAGATAAAATACTCCTCGCAATTATCACAATTCTGTTTTTTTGTTTTAGCGGAAAATTTCTTTTTGCAACATTCCGGAATATCATCGTATTCATCCGACTCATGCATACCGCAATCGGAAAAAACAAAGATGCCACTACCGGGGCAACTGTGCAGTGCGAGCTGCATACTGCCGCTGCTTATCAGCATCAGAAAAGCAAAAGACCATGCAAAAAAATTACGCACCTTAGCACAAACTTACACACAAAAAATCATTTTTCATAATACGAATACCCGATTTTTAGAGGTAATATCGCGGTAGAGGATGTTACAGCAATTCTGGCATAATATCAGGCGCACCAAACGTGATTTTTCACAGGAAGAAGGGCATGTGCTACAACGCGTACTTGGGGTAAGGGATCTTACCATGCTGGGTATTGCGGCTATTATTGGTGGCGGTATTTTCAGTTCTGTAGGGCAAGCCTGCGCATCGGGCGGACCGGGTGTTATCTTTTTATTTATTTTATGTGCCATTGCCTGCGGCTTTTCCGCTATGTGTTATGCAGAGTTTTCCTCACGCATTCCTGTTGCGGGCAGCGCCTACACTTATGCCTACGCCTCGTTTGGTGAACTTTTCGCGTGGATTATCGGCTGGGCGTTGCTGATGGAATACAGCATAGGCAATATTTACGTCGCATTCAGCTGGTCGGGATATTTTGTGCACCTGATGGAAAATCTCGGGGTTCAAATGCCTGCATGGATAACCACAGATTATACATCATGTTCGGCTGCTGCAAAACTGACCTCCCCGGATTTACTGTCACGAGACTTGCTTGCCTGGAATAATGCACCGGTTTTTTTCGGGTTGCGTATTATTCTGGATCTTCCTGCCTTACTCATCAACCTACTCATAACCTGGCTGGTCTTTACCGGTGTTAGAGAGAGTCGCAATGCTTCCAATATTATGGTTGCAATAAAATTAATTGTAATCGTTCTGGTAATTGGTGTAGGTTTTTTTCATATTGATTCGGTAAATTTAAAACCTTTTATGCCTGAAGGTTTTGGCGGTGTAATGGCGGGTGTTTCAGCAGTCTTTTTTACATTCATCGGCTTTGATGCGGTCAGCACCATGGCTGAAGAAACCAAAGTTCCTCAGCGAAATTTGCCCAGAGGGATGTTTTATTCCCTTCTCGTTTGTACGGTTTTATACATACTTATCTCTCTCGTCCTTACCGGGATGATGCCCTATAAAATGCTGGGTGTGGATGATCCGCTGGCCTCGGTTCTGAAGTTCAAGGGTATAGTATGGTTGGAATATCTCGTCAGTATCAGTGCGGTTGTTGCAATGGCCAGTGTGTTGCTGGTTTTTCAAATGGGACAGCCAAGAATATGGATGAGTATGAGCCGCGATGGGTTGCTTCCAAAAAAATTCTCAGATATACATCCCAAATACAAAACCCCTGCATTCAGCACAGTAATTACTGGCCTGGTGGTGGGCATCCCCATTCTTTTCACCGACGAGAAATTTGTACTGGATTTTACCAGTATAGGCACTTTATTTGCTTTTGTACTGGTTTGTGGCGGCGTGTTGTTATTGCCCAAAAAAGAGAAGCTAGGGGACGCTTTTCATTTGCCTTTTGTCTCGCCTGTTTATTTTCCGATGGTTATGGTGCTGCTGCAATTGCTGGTATTTACATTTTCACCTGATTACTTTCACAAGCAGTTTGAACCGCCTGAAGCACTCATTTACTGGACAGGTATGACAGTGTTGGGGATGTTGAGTGTTCTTCAAAACTGGAATCTTATACCAATACTGGGTCTGGCAACATGTTGTTATCTGTTAACCGGAATGTCTGCTAATAACTGGTTTTGGTTTTTTGTTTGGTTTGGAATAGGCCTACTGGTTTATTTTGCGTACGGATACAAAAAAAGTAAACTGGCCCGTGGATAAGAAAGAAAATAATATATCGTCAGTAATTGAGGCTATGTTCAAAAAATACAGGCTGACACAGAAAATTACAGAAGTAAAACTGGTAGGTGCATGGGGAAAAATTACCGGTCCGCTGATAGCAAAACACACATCCGAAATAAAGCTGATCAATAAAACCCTGTACGTTACTTTTGATAATACCCCGTTAAAAAACGAGATGTTTTATCGCCGTTTTATGTTACTGGAAGCTATCAATAACGAGCTGGGAGCGGGTGCTGTAGAGAAGATATTCATTAAATAGAAACATCTTCCGGTTGCATTCTTTTTTTGTTAATTCGTGCTTTATCAATGCTTGTATTCAGTTCAAAACCCACAATAACCGCCAGACAGTTGATATAGATCAGCACCATAAGGGCAATAATGGCACCGATAGAACCGTAAATTTTATTGTAGGCGTCAAAATTGTTTACATATAAACTGAAAAAATAGGTGCTTAGTATACTTAGGGTTCCCGCAAATACACTGCCCGGTGAAATAAAATGCCATTTGTGTTTGTGGGCAGGTCCAAAATGATAAAAGCTGCTGATAGCAGTAAATATCAAACAAGCCAGCAATGTGTATTCTATGAGTGAGATAATGAACAGCCACAGCGACAGACCAAACCAGTGGTGTTTTTGCATGTAACCACCCAGCTGAAACATCCATGTTAGAAAAATGAGGGCTACTATCACCACAGTGCCTAAGAGCAATGTCAGACCCACTGCCTGAATGCGGTTTTGCAGCCAGTTGCGTTTTACTTTTTCAGGCAACCTGCGGTTAAAGCTGTTTATGAGCGAGTGAAAAGCATTGCTGGAGAAATAGAGAGCCATGATGAAACCCAATGACAACAACCCACTGTTTTGGTTGTTGAGCAGCTCATAAATGGTAGATGATATCTCTTGCCAAGTGCTTTCGGGTAACAATAACCGCAATTCACTTATCAGCCTTGATTTAACACCTTTAATTGGTATAGCAGCTATGAGTGTGAGAATAAATATCAGTGTAGGGAAAAGGGATAGGAAAAAGTTAAAACTGAGGCTGGAAGCGCGCAGGTTAAGCTCTTCCTTAAACAAGCTGTTTAGAAAGTATTTCCCAACATCATACAGATTATGTCCATCAAAACCCCTGATAGTTTTATTCTTTAGCCAGCGGTTAATCTTGCCGTCTGACTCTACTACCTGGTTTTCCTGATAGTCATCTTCAGTTTGCTCCTCTCTGGTATAGTTTCGATAAAATCGGCTCATGGTTCAAAATCTTTAGCGATTATGCCGGCGAAGAAAACAGTTAGCGTAGTGGGCCTAAGATTATCTTTTTTCACAAAGAACAATTCCGTAAATCCTGAATTCAGTTGTTCATCGTCCTGGTTGTAGGTATGGTATTCAAAATAACAACGTAGCGAAGGTTTTTCAGTCACTTTGAGAATGATTTTCAGCAAATCGTCATATCTGCCTGCTTTTTAAATTCGATATTAAAGGCATGCACCGGCATAATAATTCCTGCGTCCTCCATTTCCTTGTAGTTTAAGCCTATGTTGCGCATGGCTGCTTCCTCAAAGTAAAGCACATAAGCACTGTGATGCAAAAAACCCATGCGTTCGCATTCTGCATATCGTACCCGGATGCTATGTTGAGATTGTAAGCTCAATATCTGATTTTAAAATGCTCTTTGGCTTGTTCAGGACGAAAAAACACCAGCCCGGATGCAAATATATCGATGGTGATGGTAACAGATGTATGATTTTTAATAAAGGTCCAGGCATTTCTCATTTCTTCATTCCAGTAAATATCGTCAAGGACAAGGATACTTTTGGTGTGCAGATGGGGCAGGAGCTTTATGAAATATTGGGTTGTAGCTTCATACGTATGATTTCCGTCAACGTATGCATAATCCACTTGTTGCAATTTTTGCAATAGCTCCGGCAATTTGTTGGCAAAATCTCCTTCATGAAATTCGATGTTAGCAGCAATGCCAAGCCGCTGTGCATTGTAGGATGCTATTTCACATAAAGAAGGAGCCCCTTCAATGGTATGCAATATCTGGTTTTGTGTGAATGCAGTTGCCTGATACAAAGCTGTTATACCTGTTCCTGTACCGAGTTCTATGCAGTTTTGGGGTTGAAATGCTGAAATGAGGCGGTGCAGCAAGCGTCCGTATTTGGCACCCTTGGCGGTTCTGTGTGTTATCTCACTTAGTTTGCGCAACCCGCTGCGTTTGCCACTTCCCAGATCCAGAATTTCTATCCGGGCTTTTGACTGAAGCATTTCTTTACGGATTTGCTCAATCCCATCCCATACAGGGTTCTGGTTTTTTTGATAAATAACATCTTCGAGCAGTCGGTAAACAGAAGGGGAGTGTGTACCATGCCTTGAGTCTGATACAAGGAGGTATTCGAGGTAATCAATCGTTCTGTACAGTTCATTGAGCATTACCGGGTTTGGTATTGCGGATAACGCTAAGTTCTTTCTCTAAACGTGCAATTTGTTCCTGTAGTTTTTGAATGTTGCTGTCGAACTGCTTAAGGACAGCCTCGGCATTTTTGCTCAGGGCGAAGAAACTTTTGTTGTTTTCGAGTGTAGCCAGTTCTCCCTGTGCCTTTTTGATACGGTCTTTTACCTTGCGCTCTTCGGTTTGAAGCTGGTATTTCCCATCAGAGCGTCCTGACAAACCTGCATAGTGCTCTTTCATAATCTGCTGTTTCATGTTGTCGCTGTTTCGTTTGAATTTGGCAAACAAAACATCGCCAATCTCGCGGTATTCCTTTTGCAGATTGAAATAAGCCTTTCCACTTACAAAGCCACTGCCGGCCCATCGCTGCTGACACTCCTTGAGTTTCGGGAAAACATTATCGGCATTTTCCATTTCCAGCATTTTTTTCATATCGGTAATGATTGCTTTCTTAACGGCAATGGCAATCTTGTCGTCTTCACGACGCTGCTTCATCCATGCATTTTTTCTGGCGTAGAAATGATCAAGAGCGGCATGGAAACGTTTCCATACCTCATCGTTTTTAGCTTTCGGTACAGGCCCGGTTTTCTTCCATTGCTCCTGTAGCTCGTTAAGTTTTTCTGTACTATCTTGAAACTGCTCATTGTTCATAAGTGCTTCGGCCTTTTCACAAATTTCAATCTTGCGTTTCAAATTATCTTCCCGTCCAGCATTGATATTTTTAAAGAATTCTCTGCGTGCTGCGAAAAACTGTTGTCTTGCAGCTGAAAAACGATCCCAAATTTCTTGGTTGTTTTGTGTCGGCACAGGACCTGTTTTTTCCCAATCTTCCAGCAGGGCATCCAGTTCTTTGCCGAGTGCAGCCCATTCTTTCCCTGCTATTGGCCAAACCGCAATGGCAGCCTCTGATTTTTCCACCAGAAGCATTTTGATATTTAGATTTTCCTGTCTTTTGCGGTCAATTTCTTCCTGACGTTCTTTATTGCGCCGAATAATTAAATCGCTCACGTTTTTGAAGCGCTGCCAAAGTTCCTCACTTACTTCTTTTCTCACAGGGCCCGCATTGCGCCAGTCTTCATGTATTTTGTTTAAAGTAATAAGTGCTTTGCGGATGTTTTTTTCTTCACCCAGAGCTTCGGTTTTTTTAATCAGCTCTATTTTATACTCCAGATTCTTTTCACGATCCAGTTCCTTAAGTTCATTAAAAAGGGAGAAATTATCGTAAAACTTGTCAACGTAAAATTTGTAACGGGTATAAAGATCGTCCTGAAACTCTTTGGGTACCTGTCTTATTTCGCGCCACATCTTTATCAGGTCACGCATTTTGTTGAGGCTGTTGGCCTGTTCTTCAGATTCCGCAAGTTCTCGTATATCTTCAAGCACAGCTTGCTTTTTCTTAAGATTGGCAAGTTTCTCTTCCTCGGCACGCTTGCGTTCTTCTTCGCGACGCTCTTTAAATTTCTGCAATACAGTGTTAAACACCTGCTTTGATTCGTCAGGAGCGGGTTTGAAGTCACGCGCATCTTCTCCTGACTCTATCCAGGATTTGATCTGTTCAGGTCTTTCGGCAAGTATTTTAGCATCCAATGCATCGCTGAGTCGGTAAAGTGTTTCCTGTGCTTTGCGCACATCAGGGCTATACAAGAGCTCTTCCGCTTTTTTTAGTATTTCGGTCTTATCCAATTCGGAGTAATCCGTATGGTCTTCATGTGCTTCTTCAGAATGGTCAATCAATTGCTCAGCAACAGTTAATTGTGCATCATAGTTTTCCGCGGGTTGGTTGTTCCCTTTTTTCAAGGCCAACTGTTCATTTTCTTGTTGGTGTTCCAAGTTTATACAGGATTATTAATGATCAAATTTATGGATTCATGTGTTGTCTGCCGGCAATCATACAGCAAGCCGTAAGGGCTGCTTCAGAGCCTTTGTTTCCGAGCTCTCCACCCGCCCGAGCCTCAGCCTGTTGTTCTGTTAGTGTTGTGATTACACCAAATACGCAGGGCTTTTTAACGCTCAGCCCTACCTGAAGAATACCATCTGCTGCTGCCTGACAAACAAAGTCAAAGTGGGGTGTATCACCCTGGATAACACAACCAAGGCAGATCACAGCATCACAGTTGCTATCAAATAGCATTTGAGCACCATGCGGCAATTCAAACGAACCCGGTACATGCAATACTTCAATTTGATCAAGGCTGAGTCCATTCTGTTTGAGGGTGTCTGTAGCGCCAGACAATAATTTACTTGTAATGTGCTTATTCCACTCAGCAACAACAACTCCGATTTTTAAATTTTCCGGTTGTAAGTTGTAGGGAAACGGATTTTGAGAAAATGATGAAGTTGCCACGATGGCTTAGGGATTGAAGTCGCCTTGCAGGGCCTTCACTTTGGAGATATACTTGTCTATATCAGAAGCCTCTGCAGCAGAACTGTACTCGTTTTTAATTTTCTCGTAACAATCCAGCGCTTTACTGTATGACTCAGCTTTTTCATAATGAATGCCGGCATTTTTCCAATATTGAGCAGAAAATTCACTGCTTGATTTTGAACCGGCTTCAGCATACAAATCGGCGGCTTTATCGGGTTTTCCAAGTTCTGAGTAGCAGTGTGCTCTAGCGCTTAAAATCCCTGCACTCAAAAACTGGTCTTTGGGTTCTGCTTGCTCAAGGTAGGAAATGGCTTTTTCGAATTTTCCGGTTTGCATGTAGGCAAGGCCCGCCATCATAGCCGCTTCATTACTTTTGTCTGTGAGAAAGTAGCTATCGGCAATTTCGGGTGCAGTCATCATCTTTTTTCCTTTAATTCCTTTCAATACCACATAAAAAGAATCTTTTTCGAAATAGTGATGCAGGGGTGCAAGCTTGGCTGCGGCCTCGGATTCTCTGAGTGGATGCCAGTACAGGCTCCAAAACAATGTAATGGTTATAACACTGACTATAGTGCTTCCGGCCAAGGTAACTACCTTTTTGTTAACGGCGTAGAATTGTTTTATTGAAATACTGTTAAATGCGATAGCCATTGTGATATGAAGGTGCGAAATTACTCAAAAAACATGGAAAGACAAGTGTCGTTAATCGGTAATGTAGGGATAACCGTCCTCCACATATACATGTTGAAATAATCCGGCTGGATTAGGATAGGGTGAATTCTCAGAGAAGGTAACAGATTCATCCACCTCTGTCATAATGTCTGCTTCTATCTTATCCAATTCTGCTTCGGTGGCGTATCCTTTTTCTATAATGCTGGCTTTGGTGGTTTCAATGGGGTCGATTTTTTTATAATCGGCAACCTCTTCCTTGCTGCGGTAGGTGGCAGGGTCACTCATGCTGTGGCCTCTGTATCGGTATGTTTTAATTTCCAGGAATGTGGGGCCTTCTCCGTTACGTGCTTTTTCAGATGCCTCGTAAATAGCTTCATGAACCATTTCACATTTCATGCCGTTTACCTGATAGCTGGGCATATCATAAGCGGCACCAATTTTATAAATCTCCAGCACATTGGTTGTGCGTGCCACGCTGGTACCCATAGCGTATTCATTGTTTTCGCAGATAAAAATTACGGGCAATTTCCAAAGCATGGCCATGTTAAAAGTTTCATGCAGTGCGCCCTGTCTAGCAGCGCCATCACCGAAGAAGCACAGGCAAACATTTCTGGTTCCGTTATATTGCTCAGCAAGGGCTATTCCGGCTCCCAGTGGGATTTGTCCGCCAACAATACCGTGTCCTCCAACAAAATTGTGCTCTTTGCTGAACATATGCATGCTACCGCCTCTACCACCGCTGCAGCCTGTGACTTTGCCATACAGCTCGGCCATTACGGCATTGGCTGGAACACCGAGTGCCAGCGCGTGCCCGTGATCGCGGTAAGCAGTAATGAATTTATCGTCTTTGGTAGTGCCGGTTACCATGCCTGCCACAATGGCTTCCTGACCAATGTACAGGTGGCAAAATCCTTTTATTTTCTGCTGACCATATAGCTGAGCGGCCTTTTCTTCAAATCTGCGCACCAGCATCATGGTTTTGTACCACCGCAGGTATTCTTCTTTGGTGAAATTCATAGTTGTGGTCTAACCCATTTCGAAGGGCAAAGATAACAATTTCCGTTCAAACCGCAGTAGGACTTTTAACCCTTAAAAGCATGCTCCTAAAGAACAATTTTTATCAATTCGGCAATAGACTTGGGTTCATTTTTTCTGTTTCCCATGACTTATAATTTTTCTTCAATACTTTTTACCTTCTCTTTAATCATGCCCACTTCACGCTGAATTACGCGCAATGCCGGCCCGATATCGTCCATATCCTGGCTTTTGGGCTCCATAAATTTCGGGTTGATGTAATTTACGAATTTCCATACTTCCAGCACCTCTGAAATTTTGACTGGATAGGGTTCATAAGCTGTATTGGTGCTACAAAGCAGAAGTGATCCATCCTGATAGATGTGGTTGTAAACAACCTTGAAAACGATACCTTCATCCTGGGTAACGATGATGTATGGATTGCCGTTTTTTATAGTATTCCAGTCCTGCACATATTCTCCGGTAACCAGCGCACCATCTACTACCGGTGGCATACTGTCTCCATTGATCTGAAAAGCTCTGTATTTACGGTTGGCGCTTAGGAAAGGCATATTGAAAGAAGGTAGAACCCTTATAAATTCGGGGTCGGCAAAACCTGTAGTGTAGCCGGCTTTTGCTTTTAATGGTACCAGTTCCACATTTTCTTCATTTTCCTCATTCACCGTAGTAGCCAGCACCCTTAGCCGCGTACCATTCAAGTCAAGGTCTATGCCCTTCTCCAACTGGCTGATCTGGCTTTCCGGCAAGGCAGATAAATCCATACGAACAAGTTTATCCAGGTTGATCTGAAAAAACTCAGACAACTTTAGCAGTAAACTTATGCCGGGTTCAGCTACTCCGTTTTCATAGCTATTGTAGGCAGACCGGGTGATGCTTAGTGATCTGGCCACTTCTTCCTGGCTGCGTTTGCGTCTTTTTCTGAGCAGTTTGATGTTTTCTTTAAGATAGGTATTCATAATATTTGCATTTAATTCAGTTGAGGGAGATGATCTGGTAGGGGTTTTTATTTTCAGATTTTGCCTGACGCAGGAAACCTGCAATGATGGCACGTGTTTCAGGAATGTCAGGTTTGGGCTCTATGCATGAAACTAGCTCTTTTTCAGGTCTGTGTTCTTCAGTAAATCCCCAGCCGGCAACGGCGCCGTTTTCAATAAGTATGACGGCTTTTTCACCGGTCTTGCGTCCTTCGCCTTTAACCAGAATGCGGTTCTTATGTTCCTGCAGGCTCATTATAGCCTCTTCCACACGTTTATTGTGTGTAGCAAGCGATTCCTCGGTCAGTGTTTCGCAATAGCAGCCCCGAACGTGGCACTGTCCGCAGTTGCGTGCAAGCACCGGACATATATCGTGTTCATGCAGCATTCTGCTCAGGGTTTGCTTGGCATCTCTGAATCTTGGAAAAGGGATTCCCGACAAACTGCCTTTACGAAACTTCTCGGTTTGTAGTCGCAAATATCCGCTTTGGGTGGGGAAGCGGTAAATAGCATAGCGGCTACCCACGTGTTTGCCGCTCACATTCCATTCCGGCCAGTGGGTATGGATTACATGGGCTTCGGTGAGTAGCGACAACAGCTCGTTTCCACAAAGCTGATAATCGATTTTGTGTATGCGTTCCAGTTGTAATGCGGTTTTGCCACGTTTTACATCAAAATGCTGTCGAACTCGCTTCTGGATGTTGTTGGCTTTACCCGTGTATAAAATTTCACCTTTTTGGCCTTTAAAAAAGTAAACCCCTGCAGCGTCTGGCAGGTTGTTGATTTCATCCTCATTGAGTGCGGGCGGTACGGCGATTTTTCTTTGGGTGGATTTTGCCATTTTTAGCACCTCGGCATGCCCTAGCTGATTCAGGCACTTATGGAACATTTCACCTGTGGCAAAAGCATCACCGCCGGCCCTGTGGCGATTTTGAATCACAATTCCCAGTTCGCTGCAAATATTACCAAGGCTGTAACTGCATCTGCCCGGAAAAGCCTTTCTGCAAAGTTTAACGGTACACAGTTTCGGAGGGTGAAATGAAAAGCCGGCTTTTGAAAATTCATTCTGGATGAAACCCAGATCAAAATTGACATTATGTGCTACAAAAATTTTATCGTGCAGCAGGTGATGAAGTTGTGCCGCTATCTCTGCAAAGACGGGAGCGTTGTCTGTCATGGCTTGCGATATGCCTGTAAGTGCGGTGATGTTTCGGGGGATGGGGTAACCCGGCTTTAACAGGGTTTCATATACCTGAACTACCTTATTTCCATCAGTGATGATTGCGCATATTTCTGTAATGCCCGCATACATTGGGTTTCCGCCGGTGGTTTCTATGTCAACAATCGCAAACAATGTATGTTGTTAAAAAACGTATCAAGTCATGGGCGGTTAAATTAACAACAATTTTCTGATTTGTCAAGAAACATGACTAAAAAAAGCAAAAAATATTTTCAATTGTCACTAATTATACTTCGATATTAGATATATTAAGGTTATTCTGTATCTTTGCCGCAGTGAATCACTGGCTTATAAAGTCTGAACCTTTCAAGTATAGCTGGTCACAATTCAAAAAAGACCAATCCACTTTCTGGGATGGTGTTCGTAATTTTCAGGCAAGAAATAACCTCCGCGACATGAAAAAGGGCGATTTATGCCTTTTTTACCATAGCAACGAGGGTAAGGAAGTGGTGGGGATTGCAGAAGTTATCAAAGAACATTACCAAGACCCAACCACCGACGAGACCCAATGGGTAGCTGTGGATGTAAAACCCTACAGCCAACTTAAAAAACCGGTTACGTTGCCGCAAATAAAGTCTGACAGACGGTTGTCACAGATTGGGCTCATTAAACAAAACCGACTTTCCGTAATAAAACTTAGCAAAGAAGAATTCAATATCATACTTTCGCTGTCAGAAAATTAATGGAAGCCAGAATCCTCATCAACCACCGACAGACCGAGCTCATCATAAGAAGGTTTGTACTGCAGTTGACAGAGCAGCACGGCAATCTTGAAAACTGCGCCATCATTGGGCTGCAGCCTCGTGGTGTGGAGCTTTCCAGAATTCTCATCCAGAAAATGAACGAGTTGAAACCGGACCACAAGGCCAGCTACGGTGAACTTGATAACACCTTCTTTCGCGATGACATACGCCGGGGTGAAATTCACATGCCACGCCCCAGTAAAATAGATTTCAATACAGAAAACCTGAATATTATTTTGGTGGATGATGTGCTCTTCACGGGACGCAGCGTTCGAGCCGGCATTGATGCTCTTATCAACTTCGGCAGGCCTTCCAGGGTAGAGCTGATGGTGCTGGTAGACAGGCGCTACAATCGCGAACTGCCTATTTCTGCTGATTACAGCGGCGTGGTGGTAGATAGCCGCAGCACCGGTGAACATGTGAAAGTCGAATGGAACCCCAACCAAAATCAAACCTGGCTTATGCCCAATAAAGTATAATCGATGCCCGCAACACTCAAACATCTCCTCAGAATCAAAGGGCTCTCGGAAGAAAGCATACAGCAGATTTTTGAAACGGCTGATCATTTTAAGCAACTGCTAAACAGCCCGGTGAAGAAAACCCCGTCGTTGCGTGATTTTACAGTGGCCAACCTTTTTTTCGAAAACTCTACCCGCACAAGGGTTTCCTTCGAACTGGCCGAAAAACGACTCGGTGCCGATATTGTAAACTTTTCCAGTTCCACTTCATCGGTAAAAAAGGGTGAAACCCTTATCGATACGGTAAACAACATCCTCAGCATGAAGGTGGATATGCTGGTGATGCGGCATCCCGCTCCGGGAGCCTGCATGTTTCTGGCCCGCCATGTGAATGTACAAATCGTAAACGCCGGTGACGGAACCCATGAACACCCCACACAGGCTTTGCTGGATGCCTATTCCATTCGCGAAAAACTGGGTTCTGTTTATGGCAAGAAGGTAGTGATTGTGGGCGATGTTCTCCACAGCCGTGTAGCGCTGAGCAACATATTTTGCCTGCAAAAACTGGGCGCCGATGTGATGGTGTGCGGACCAAAAACCCTTATTCCACGGCACATAGCGGAGCTGGGCGTGAAAGTGGAACACAACCTCCAAAATGCCTTGCAGTGGTGCGATGTGGCCAATATGCTGCGCATACAATTGGAAAGGCAGGATATTAAATACTTCCCAAGCCTGAGAGAATACAGTATGCAATTTGGATTGACCCAAAACATAATGAATCAGCTGGATAAAGAGATTGTAATCATGCACCCCGGACCCATCAACAGGGGCGTGGAGATCAGCAGCGAGGTAGCCGATGGCAACAATAGCATAATTTTACAACAAGTTGAAAACGGTGTGGCCGTTCGCATGGCAGTGTTGTATCTCCTGGCACAGCACCAGTTAGAGCAAAGCAAATCGTGATTTTGGAAACCAATCCTGTTTTAGTGAATAATACACGTGGTGGCATCGTGGAGAGCTTTCACCGAGGTGTGGTTTGCGTAGTAGGTGAAGATGGCAACATAGTTACTTCTTTGGGCGATGTGCAACAGGTTTGTTATCCGCGTTCCGCACTTAAGTTGTTTCAGCATATTCCATTGATTACATCTGGTGCCTTTGAGTATTTTGGGTTTACCCTGAAAGAACTTGCCCTAATGTGCGGCAGCCATAATGGTGAAGCCATGCATGTAGAAACGGCGAGGGGAATTCTGGCCAAAATCGGGCTGGGAGAGGCATTTCTGGGTTGCGGAGCCCAACAACCCACACACAAAAAGGATTTTGTGACTTTGATAAAAACCAATCAGGAACCCAGTGCCATTCACAACAACTGCAGCGGTAAGCACAGCGGGTTTCTGGCCTGGTGTAAGTTCTATAATGCGTCAACCGAAGATTATTTATCAACCGAACACCCTTTGCACAAAGCAATTAAACGCATAACGGCGCTTTTCCATGAAATTGACGAGTCTGAACTCATCACAGCACTTGATGGCTGCTCTGCACCTATCTTTGCTATGCCTGTTGTGAATCAGGCGATAGCGTACAAAAATCTGCTCTTCCCGGAGAAGTTTGGCGATGAAAACATCACCCGGGCCTGTACGCTCATCCGCGAAGCTGTTACCACCTACCCTGAAATGGTGGCAGGCAGCAAACGCTACTGCACGGATTTAATGCGTGTGGCAAAAGGGAAGGTGATAGGGAAAACCGGTGCAGACGGGGTTTACGGTATGGCCATTCCACAAAAAGGATTCGGCATTTGCATCAAAATAGACGATGGCCGCATGGGTCCTCAATACATTATAGCCCAGCAAGTCCTGGATAATCTGGATGTTCTTTCAGACGAGGAAAAACAAGAACTCAATAGCTATTTGGTAAATGAAAATAAAAATTTTGCAGGCAAACTAGCCGGACAAAGCAAAGTTTCGGATATTTTGCAGCAGTTTACGTTAAGGGCATAGTAAATGGCAGTATTTATAGTAAAGAGCGACATTCCTGAACACACGTCAGCTTTTATGTGGCTTATTCCTGAGCACATGCATTTGGTACAGCGCCTTTTTGCCGAAGAAAAGATTTTACAGTATGCAGTAAGTAAGGACAGAACCCGCTGGTGGTTCCACATAGAGGCCGAAAATTCACGATTTAATGTTTTACAATACAGCCGAAATTGGATTGCCTAAAATATTCCTAAACCAACAGCCATGACCCGGGAAGAGCTGCTCAAAGCCATTGATAAAAAATACCAGTCCGTTGGGCAAAACCCTGATTTACATTTGAGTGGGTTGTTGCACGCCGAGCCTATAACCTATTGGGATTATATTCAGGTAGAAGCCTTGCTTGGATTACAGATAAAACGCACAAATCTACCCGATGAAATGGTGTTTATATTGTACCACCAGATCAATGAACTGTTATTTAAAATGGTGCTGTGGGAAATAGGACAAGTGCAGGAACCCGGTTTGACCACCGCAAAATTTGCGGTTCATCTTGATAGAATTAGCCGCTATTTCGATATGCTTTCGCAATCCTTCAGCATTATGGGAGATGGCATGGAAAAAGAGCAGTACATGAAATTCCGTGATACGCTCACGCCCGCTAGCGGATTTCAGAGTGCACAGTACCGTCTGATTGAATTTGCCAGCACGGATGTTGTCAATTTGGTGGATGGACGCTACAGAGAAGGTTTTGATGCCTCAAACACCAAAAATGCCTTTGAGCATTTGTACTGGCAGGCCGCTGGTAAAGATTATCACACCGGACAAAAAAACGCTTTGCTGAGCAATTTTGAGAAAAAATACAAGGCCGAATTTCTCAAGTTTATTGATAAGAATCGTTCCAGTAATCTTTGGCACATTCACAAATTCTTACCTGAAGCCGAACGTAGTAATGAAACACTGGTAAAAGCCATGCGGCATTATGATTACACGGTGAATGTAACCTGGGTGATGGCACATTTAAACGCTGCCCGAAAATATCTAGGTAATGCCGAAGCCACCGGTGGCAGCGACTGGCAGAAATACATGCATCCCAAATACCAGAAGCGCATTTTCTTCCCTGGATTATGGAGTGAGGAAGAGTTGGCTAACTGGGGACAGGATTTGGATTGAATCGTTTTGTATTTGTAAGTTACTGTAAACCAAACATTTTATCCTATTGTTTGTTATGGATTTATGGCAAGCATTGATGCTATTGGTAGACTTTCTAGTTATTTGCTTTCAGAAGTAAGCAGAAAAAAAAGCGAAAAAATCATCCTTAATGTTGCCATTTTTAGCTTTATAACTCACCTTACATTAATTTTTCTCACAGATTTTGGAATTTTACATTCCGGCTTGGGTAATGAATTGCTATCCAGTCCAATAGCAGCTATTTATACCCCATTCTCTTTTATACTTATTTATGAGGTCTATTTGTTAATATTCTATTTGCCCAAGTCGTTTACTACTTACATTAGCAAGCAATATGAGATTATTGTACTCATAATTATTAGAAGATTGTTCAAGGATTTTTCATCCCTATCTATCACCCAGGATTGGTTTAAAATAAAGTATGATTTGCAATTTACCTATGATATAATAGCTGCACTTGTTTTATTTTTTTTAATATATTTATTTCGAAAAGAAGGCTCAAGACGATACAGCACCAAAATATTGTCTGCGGCTGAATCTGATGGGTTGTTGAGATTTATTAAAATTAAAAAATCAATTGCATCTTTGTTAATACCACTGATTTTTGTTGTATCTGTTTACACATTGATTAACTGGCTATGGATAACATTAGGTGCTCATGAGGGCGGTGGGATGGTAGCATTTAGGAATATTAATAATGTTTTCTTTGAACAATTTTTTACCATTCTGATTGTTGTTGATGTTATACTATTGCTTTTTTCTTTCTTTCATACAGATGAATTTCATAAGATTATAAGAAATTCCGGTTTCATTATTTCAACCATTCTCATCAGGTTATCTTTCTCTGTTGAGGGTTTATTAAATACCCTGCTTATAGTTGCTGCCATTGTGTTTGGTCTTTTATTGCTGATTATTTATAACAAGTATGAAAGCCAATTTGCCAACAATGCTAAATTGGAATCGTTGACCGTAGAGAATTAATTTTTTTAGCAATGCCCAATACCTTCCTCACCGCACGCTGGGATAATCTTATCATGGCCAATTATGCGCTGCCGTCTGAGGTGCTGAAACCCTATCTGCCTGCCGGCGTTGAGTTAGATTTATTCGATGGTGAAGCATTCGTCAGCCTGGTTGGATTTATGTTTAAAAATACCCGTCTGTTTGGCGTTCCTATTCCTTTCATGGGCTCGTTTGAAGAAATTAACCTGCGCTTCTATGTAAAGCGAACAAAGGATGGTGAAACCCGCAGGGGTGTGGTTTTTGTGAACGAAACCGTGCCTTATAAACCCGTGGCTTGGCTGGCCAATAAATTGTATAAAGAGCATTACACGGCTGTTCCCACAAGGCATAGCATATCAGAGCAAGAATCGGATAAACACATTCAGTATGAATGGAAAGTAAACGGCAGATGGAACCAAATAAACGTAATTGCAGCAACCCAATCCGAAGAAATGCTGCCCGGCAGCCACGAAGAGTTCATTTTTGAACATTATTATGGCTATACCCGCATCAGCCCAAACCATACGCAGGAGTATGAAGTGCAGCACCCGCGCTGGCTCATTCACACCGTAAACGAATACCGCATCCAATGCGATTTTAAAGCCATGTACGGCCCCGATTTTGCCTTTCTGAACAATGACATGCCTTCGTCTGTTATCCTTGCGCAGGGATCGGCAGTAAGCGTAAAATGGAAACGAAAAAACATTTGGGAAAGGGACATTTAAATGCATATCTCCCTCACCCCAAATGACTGTGTAACCTTTTTCCCCTACCCTTAGTCAGGAGAGGGGTTGAGGTTCCCTGCAAACGGATGTTGGCAAATGAAACAAATTCGTAAACAATTAACTGAAGCAGAGCTGGACAGGGTAATCGAAATGGCCTGGGAAGACCGCACGCCTTTCGAAGCTATTGAAGCACAATTTGGCCTTCCGGAATCCGGTGTCATTGCCCTCATGCGCAGGGAACTCAAACGCAGCAGTTTTAATTTGTGGCGCAAACGGGTAAATACAGTCGTAAGTCAAAAGCATGCGCAAAAGCGCAATCCCTATATCACACGGTTCAAATGCAGCCGGCAGAAAAGCATTTCCAACAACAAAATCAGCAAGCGCTAATGCAAAGCCCGTTTACAACAAACTACAATGCGTTATTACGGAAAATTGCAACCATAGATCCCATTGCTTACGGAAAATCGCGGAATTACATCAATGGTGCCGTAACCCGGCTGTCGCCCTTCATCTCCCGTGGGGTTATCAGCACCCGCCAGGTTTTGGAAAGCATAATGCAGCGCGGTTATAAACTGCCGCAGATAGAATCGTTAGTAAAAGAACTTTGCTGGCGCGATTACTTTCAGCGGGTGGGGCAGCACAAAAACCTGAACGAGGACATTCGTCAGCCGCAGCAACCCGTTCGCCACAGAGAAATACCATCAACCGTGCTAAGCCCAACTACAGGCATACAAGGCATTGATGCGGCCATAAGGGAGCTTTACCAAACCGGCTACATGCACAACCATTGCCGCATGTACACAGCGGCATTGGTTTGCAATGTTGGCCAAGCGCACTGGCTGCAACCCGCCCGTTGGATGTATTACCACCTGCTCGATGGCGACTGGGCCAGCAACGCCTGCAGCTGGCAATGGGTGGTTGGAGCCAACAGCAGCAAAAAATATTACGCCAATCAGGAAAATATTAACCGCTACACCGGCACCGCACAAACCGGCACTTTTCTCGATAAAACCTACGAAAACCTGGCCCAAATGCCCGTGCCCGAAGCGTTGTTGCAAACCGAATCTCTAAATATGCAAACTCAACTGCCGGAAGCAACGCCAATCTCTGTAGATGCATCGCTGCCCGTCTTCATATACAACTACCACAACATCGATCCGCTTTGGCATAAAGAGGAGCGTGGCGAACGCATTTTGCTGCTCGAGCCCGATTTTTTTGCCCAATATCCTGTTAGTCCGCAGTGTATTGAATTTGTGCTTGCACTGGCCCAGAACATCCCCGGCATGCAGGTTTTTGTGGGCTCGTTTAAGGAGTTGGTTTCACAATACAATCTCTGCAACATTCACTACAAAGAGCATCCCTTCAATACTGGCTACCACGGCACCCAGGAGCCCCGCGACTGGATTGTGCCCGAAGTAAACGGCTATTTCCCGTCATTCTTCGCCTATTGGAAAAAGGTAGAGAAGCACTTGTATAAAAACAACTGATCCATGCACATTTACCAACAGCAAATCGGCGGGCGGGGCGGCAAACCGTTATAAATATTAATTATAGCCCAGGTGTCAAAGTGGTTAGTACTTTGCCAAGGAGCTTTAGATCAACCGCTTTATCTCTGGAGTAACTTTAAAAATTATAGTACCTCATCAGATTTTACCAAAAATCACTATAATTGTATTACAGAAGATTGAAAATCATGAAGAAAAACAAACCTGCATGGCATCCGATTGTTTTAATCTCTGCCTTTTTTTTCGCACTTGGCGTATCTGCACAGCTACTGCCACCCAAACAGGCATATCCTCTAAATATTAAACAAATACATAGCGGCCACAGTCTCACAGATCCTTTGTTTTACCCGAATTGGCCTGGACAATATGTGAATCTGGTAGCAGGCAAAAATTTGCTTCAGGGCTGGCAGGTTGTCAATACCATGGTTGGAAAATCTACCATGCCTGGTTCAGCCATGAAAGCACGTTGGGAAACCCCGGTTAGTGGCGGAGCACCTGATGCCCGCGTAAATATTGCCAACTGGGAATTGCTCTCCATCACCGAACGTGTGCCTTTGTTGTACGAAGGTGGAAGCACCCAGCAATGGTACACAAACGGCATTAAGGAACAAAAGGATTATCTGTCGCTGTTCGTCAACAACGCCTGGACCAACGGCAATAATGGTAAGGGTTGCCCAACCTTGCTGTGGACCACCTGGACAAACATAGACAACAGCAATGGTCAATGGCGCGAAATGCTGGATATTCAGGGTTCCGAATTTGAAAGAATGCAGGACTATGCCAACCAGCACAAGCCGGCAGGTGCACCCCCCGTGTACATGATTCCGGGCCACAAAATGATGGGCAGGCTGTTCGATGATATTAAACTCGGCAAAGTGCCCGGCATTACCAAAATCAACCAGCTTTTCGGAGATAATATCCATACGAATGAACTGGGTGCCTACGCCATCAGCATGATACATTATGCCTGTATTTTTAACAGCAGTCCGGTGGGGTTGCCACGCAACCTCATTCCCAACGCGCCAGCCGGAACGCCAATTCCATCTGATTCGCTGGCGGGTTATATTCAAAATATGGTTTGGGATGTTGTAACATCGTACCCCAGAACAGGTATCTATAAAGCTGCCAACGTCGCAAATGTTGTGTCTGCTGCATCAGAACTGCATATATACCCAAATCCGGTAGAAGATGTTCTGGCTCTGGAGATGTCAGCATTTAGCAACAGCATGCCCTATATAATTATGAATGGAACCGGGAAGGTGATTTTCGAAGGCTATATAACACAACCCAATATTATAATATCAATTGCGCATTTACCGGCCGGAACCTACCTGCTTTCTGCAGGGTCAGATAAAAAACAAAATTTTTGGTTTATTAAAACAAGGACTTGAAGGCCGTTTTTCCCTGCTCCCCTTATCCCATATTGTATAGCAGACCTTTCTGTTGTTTTTTGATTTTTGTGTTTTGGGGTTTTACCTTGTCTGGGCAGTCGGTCATTATTCAGGGCAAGGTTACCGATGCTACATCACTTGAGAAAATTGCAGGCGTCAGTATTCGCACCTTCGGACAAAATTTTGCAGCAAGCGATAATATGGGTCATTACGCGTTGCGATTGAAAAAAGGAATGCATACAATCATGTTTATTGCGGAAGGTTACGCCGATACTGCGGTCGAGATTTTTGCAGACAGTTT
>Ga0194129_10000372_pt1 | contig 88423 bp, 76 predicted proteins | sample TA2KigCa35mmetaG_FD_150862 | JGI IMG/M metagenome (GOLD analysis project Ga0194129, IMG submission 150862) | Freshwater microbial communities from Lake Tanganyika, Tanzania - TA2015038 Kigoma Deep Cast 35m | ecosystem: Environmental > Aquatic > Freshwater > Lake | place: Tanzania: Lake... | reverse complement strand
GGTACCTTGAGCGGGACGGCGCCGAACCTGGTGTACAAGGCCAACGCCGACGCCAAGGGCACCGACTCGTTCACCTTCCGCGTCAACGACGGCAAGGCCGACTCCAGCCGCGCCACCGTCACCATCGGGATCGCCGAGGCTTCCAAGCTGACGATCTCGGCCTTCGACCGTGTGGCCAACCGCCTCACCTTCGAGGTGCGTGCGCCGGAGGGAGTCTCGGTTCGTGTCGAGAGCGGCACGTCCTTGGGCACCTGGAGCGCGACGCCGATCACGGCGACGGGCAAGGGCCTCGACCAGCCGGTCCCGGTCACCCTCTCGCTGGATCGGAACGTTCCGGTTCGCTTCTGGCGCTTGAAGGAGCAGCCCTAAAGCTTGAGCAAGCCCTGAAATCCAGGGCCCCTGAATCGGTGATCCGGGATGGCATCCCGGGTCGCTGAACCCCAACCAAGTGCGTCCGTGAGGGAAACCTCCGGACGCGCTTTTTGTTTGCTGGCAGGTCCGACTGGACCGGTTCATCCAACCCGGAGCGATGACCCGCCCGCCGGTCCATGGGTCCAGGCGGTTGGCCGGGGGGGACGGAACGGTCAGGCGCTCTGGCTCGCCTGGGTGCGTCGAATGCTGCGGGACGTATTCTTCGACTCAGGGATCGGCGGGGCCGGTTGAGTGTCTTCCAGATCCAGGTCGCCGCCAAAGCCGTGCCGACCCGCCACCCGACGAGGCATGAGCGGGGTGCTCCCGGTCAGCCGGGCCCTCTCGAAGGTCAGCCCTGGTTCCGGCCTGTCCCGGCCATCGGCCCTACCCGATTCGGCTGGACGCCCTCAGCAGACGATCCCGGGGGCCGTCCCACTCGGGACCCGCCGGCAACCGCTCGACGATGATCCGCCGGGCTCCCAGGGCGTCGCACTCGTGGAGATAGCCATAGAGGGCCCGGGCGAAGGCCTCCGGGTCTTCCGGGATGAAGGACACCTGCGCGGGCATGGGGTCCCTCGGAATGCGCGAGTGGGTCAGCACAAAGAGGTGTTCCCGGTCGATCCCGGAGGACCTCAGGCGCGCCGTGAGATCCAAGTCATCCGTCCAGTCCCAGACCTCGAGGGCGGCCCGAGGACAATAGTGACGCGCCAGTTGACCCGGGCTTCGCAGGGGCCCGGAGCCGCGACCATCGTCGTCTGCCAGGGGAACCCCGGCCGCCTCGGCGATCTGCGGCGCCGAGAGGATGCCCGGACGGAGCAGGCGGGGCTGTGTGCCGGTGACGTCGACCACGGTGCTCTCGATGCCGACGGCGCAGGGACCCGCATCGATGATGAGGGGGATCCGGGCGCCCAGGCCCGCGACCACATGCTCGGCCGTGGTCGGAGAGAGCTGGTCCGACGGATTGGCGCTCGGGGCCGCCAAGGGAAATCCACATTCCCGGATCACCGCCTGGAAGAGCGGGTGCGACGGCCAGCGGAGGGCGACGGTGGGCCCGCCGGCCGTGACGACATCCGGCACGGCGGTCGACTTCGGCACGACGAGGGTCAGCGGTCCGGGCCAGAACGTTCCGGCCAGCCGTTCGGCCAGGGGAGGCCAGCAGGCCGCACAGGCGCGGGCCATGGCCGCCGTCGCCACATGGACGATCAGCGGGTTGCCGGCAGGCCGCCCCTTTGCCCGGAAGATGCCTGCGACCGCCTCGGCCGACAGGGCGTTGGCGGCAAGCCCGTAGACCGTCTCGCTGGGCACGGCCACGACCCCGCCGGACCGCAGCAAACCGGAGGTGCGGACCACCGCCCGTCGGAACAGTTCTGGCGTGTGGGTCGGCAGGACCTCCGCAGTCGATGTCACCCGGGCAGACTACGCCATCGGACCTCCGCGGCCATCAGGAAACACGGGGTTCCCGGCCATCGGCGAAGCCCCGCGTGCGGGCGAGGCGTGGCCTGTCCCTGGCCCGCATCACCTGCGGCCTGACGGATCCATCTGGATGCTTTCCTCGCTCCTGCGCGACCTCTAGGCTGACCTTCCGTGAGACACAAAGGTAAAGCAAAGGCCGCCCTTCGGCGGATGATGCTGAGGGCGTTGGGGGTCTATTGGGCCCTCGGGCTGCTGCTGGTGGTGGCCAGGTCCATGTTTGGCCCGGGCGTTCTGGTCGGCGGGGTGATCACGATCACCGCCCTCCTGGCGGTCTTTGTTGGGTTCGCCGCGTATTTCTTCCGCGATCCCGACGCCCGGGTCCCCGAGGGCCCGGGACTCGTCGTCGCGCCGGCCCACGGCACCGTCGACGTGATCGACGAGGTCGAGGAGCCGGTGGTCCTGGGGGGTCGCTGCCGGCGGGTGTCGATCTTCCTGTCGGTGTTCAATGTCCATGTGCAGCAGGCTCCCGTGGCCGGCTCCGTGAGCCTCGTGCGCCACACCCCGGGCCAGTTTCTGAACGCCTTGAAGCTCGAGTCGGCCGCGTTGAATGAGAACGTGTTGCTCGGATTCCAGTCGACGGAGCCCGACGGCGGACCGGTGGCCATCAAGCTCATCACCGGACTCATCGCCCGGCGCATCGTGCCGTGGGTCCAGCCCGGTGACGTGGTGGCCAAGGGCGAACGGGTGAGCCTGATCCAGTTCGGTTCCCGGGTGGACCTCTACGTCCCGCTCCGGGCCCGCATCACCGTCTCGCTGGGCGACCGTGTTGTGGGAGGCGAGACCGTGATGGCCCGCCTCGAGGGTTGACCCCCCCATGAACGCCCACCGTCCAGAATGCGCGCCGGCGGGCGAAGAGTCCCCGAGGCTCAAGATCTACCTGCTGCCGAACCTCTTCACGGCCGGAAACCTCTTCTGTGGCTTCCTGGCCCTGACGAAGATCGTCGAGGCCGACCTGTCCGGGGTGTCCGGCTACCACGAGGTGAAGATGGCCCTCCTGTACATCCTCGTGGCCTGCGTCCTCGACCTGCTCGACGGCCGCGTGGCACGCATGGGCGGCTTCGAAAGCCCGTTCGGCCGGGAGTTCGACTCGCTGGCCGACATCGTGAGCTTCGGGGTGGCGCCAGCCTTCCTGGTGCACCGGGTGGTGCTGGCCGAGGTGTTCGTCAACCACAAGGAGTTCGGCTGGTTCATCGCGGCGCTCTTCGTGATCTGCGGCGCCTTCCGCCTGGCCCGCTTCAACTGCCTGGCGGCCATGCCCGGAGCAGGGGGCGGCGGCAGCCACTTCCTCGGACTGCCGATCCCGATGGCCGCCGGGATGGTGGCTTCGTTGACGCTCTTCCTCATCTGGTGGGACGAGAAGGACTTCCGGGTCGGATACTGGCGCTACGCCCTGCCGGTGATCCTGGTCTTCCTGTCGGTCATGATGGTCAGCGAGGTGAAGTACCCGACCTTCAAGAAGCTCGACTGGCGCACCCAGAGACCCTTCACGAAGACCCTCGTCATCGTGTCGGTCACGGTGCTGTTCATCCTGCTCTGGCAGAAGCTGCTGCCCATCGTCTCCCCGCTCGTGTGCACCGCCTACCTGGTCTACGGCTTCATCCGCCCGCACATCTCCCGGCGGATGCAGCGCGAGATCGAGGTCGACGACGAGGACGACGAATCCTCGTCGCCGCCGGCCTGAGCCTCCCTGCGGGCGCCCAGAGCCTCCCCACTCCCCATGAATGACGCGTGGCCCCTGGTGTCGGCCGCCCTGCTCGGCGGCCTGTCCGGCTTCGTGGCCAGCGTTCCCGGGGGCCCGGTCAATGCGACGCTCTTGGCCGAGGGCGGGCACAAGGGGTTCCGGTGGGCCTTCTTCGTGGGTCTCGGGGCCGTGGTGATGGAGGCCCTCTACTGCACGGCCGCCTTCGCGGGCTTCGACGCGCTCTTCGGCTCCCGGCTTTTCCGGGCCACCATGGAACTGGTGAGCTTCCTGTTGATGCTGTGGCTCGGGGTCAAGTACCTGCTGGGGGCGCCGATGCCCGGCGAGGCCCGCGGCGTTCGCCTGATGGAGCGCCGGTTCCACCCGCACACGGCGTTCTGGACCGGCTTCGTCCGCGTGCTGGGCAACCCGGGCATCCTGCTGCTCTGGATCACCGTGACGGCGATGCTGCTCTCCCGCGACTGGCTCGCCGACACCTGGCCGAGCAAGCGATGCTTCGTCGGCGGGGTGGCCTCCGGCGCGCTCCTCTGGTTCGCCCTCCTCGGCTGGGGCGTCGCCCGGCATCGCGACTCGATTTCCCCGGCGGCCCTGCGCCGTCTCTCGCAGGTCAGCGGGGTGCTGCTGCTGGGGGTCGCGGTCGTGGTCGGGGTGCGCCTGATCGGGCTCCTGGCGGCCCGCCATCCCTGAGGGACGGGACTCCGGGATCCCGAGTCTTGGGACAGGGCCGAAGGCGTCGGGGACGTCCCGGCCCGATCCGGAGTCCGTGGGCCACCTGTGCCGCAGGGGCCGCCCGGTTACGCCTACTTTTTCTCGGCCTTGTCGCCCTTGTCGGCGGCCTGGGCGTTGACGGCCTGCTGGAGCTTCTCGGCCTGGTCGAAGAGCTTGAGGTAGCGGGCGTTGAGGTCCTCGCAGTCGCCGGCCAGCTTCTTGTACTTCTCGACGGCGTCCTTGTTGACGGCCACGGCGTTGAGATAGGCCTCGTTGAGCTTTTTCATGCTCTCGTTCTGCCCCTTGATGTCCAAGACCATCTTGTCGTAGGCCGCCTTGTACGCCTCACCCTGCTTGGTGGCGCCCTCCAGCTTGGAAGTCAGCTCCGACACCCTCACCTTGGTGCGGCTCAGTTCCGCCTTGTTGGTCTTGCCCTCTTCCAGGAGCCGCTCCCGGAGCTGCTCGACCCGCTTGAGTTCCTCCTCGACCCGCTTGCCGGTGGTCTCGACCTCATGCTTCTGCTCGTTGAGCTGGTGGATCTGCCTGTTGCGGTCGGCGATCTGCATCCGGAGATCGGCGTCCCGGTACCACTGGTAGGCCACAAGGCCGCAGAGGCCGCAGGACAGGGCGATGAGCAGGGTGACGCCGGCTCCGGCAAGGTTCCGGTTCCGGGAAGGCACAATTCGGGGGCGCATGGAGGAAGCTTGGGTTGGCGGCTCCGACCGCTTGAACGCGATGCTGGGGTGGGATCCGTGGTTTGTCAAAGTCGGCAGCGTCACCGGTGGTGGCGCGCTGGCGCCCCGGCGCACCGGCCCGGCCCGGCCCGCCAGGCGGCATCGGCCGCTTGCCGTCCCGGCGGGGACGGCCGACCCTCTGGCCCATGGGATCCCGGAAGGATGAACCAAGGCCCGTGGTGCTGACCATCGCCGGCTCGGACAGCGGCGGCGGGGCAGGCATCCAGGCCGATCTCAAGGTCTTCGCGGCCCTAGGGATCCACGGCACGAGCGCCCTGACCTGCCTGACGGCGCAGACGCCGGCGGGCGTCACCGGGGTGCATGCGGTGCCCGCCGCCTTCGTCGCCCGGCAGCTCGAGGCCCTCGCGGCCGGGCTGCCCCCTGCCGCCGCCAAGACGGGCATGCTCTTCAACGCCGCCATCGTCCGCACCGTGGCCGCGACCTTCGCCCGGCACCGGGAGGTTCCGCTGGTGGTCGATCCCGTGATGATCGCCACGAGTGGTGCCCGGTTGCTTCGTCCCGACGCGATGCGCGCGCTGCAGGACCGGCTCCTCCCGCTGGCCGCCGTGGTGACGCCGAACCTCGACGAGGCCGCCGCACTGATGGGCCGGACGCTGCGTTCGGTGGACGACCTGCGCTGGGCCGCCCGGGGCATCCACGGCCGCTGGGGCGTGCCGGCGCTGGTCAAGGGCGGGCACCTGCGGGACGAGCCCATGGCCGTCGACGTGCTCTGGGACGGCCGCCAGGAGCGGCTGCTTCGGGCGGCCTTCGTCCGCGGGGTCTCCACGCACGGCACCGGCTGCACCTACTCGGCCGCGATCGCCGGGTTCTTGGCCTTGGGACACCCGTTGTCCGAGGCGGTCGAGCGGGCCAAGCGGGTCATCACGCGGGCTATCGCGCGCAGCACCCGCCTCGGACCCGACGGCCGTCACCAGGCCCTGCGACCAGGCTGATCAGGGCCGGTCCAGGCGGCTTGGGGTGCCGCACGCCCAGAGGATTCCGCGGCTGATCATCTCGAGGAACACCGGGTCCTGGAAGGTGGCGTCCGAGTGGCCGAAGGTGGTGCCGAAGACCCTCGCCTTGCCGAAGCCGTTGACCCAGGCCACCGGGTGCTGCCGGCCGTCGGCCTCGCTCACCGAGGTGGCCAGGGGCGTCGCTCCGGGCCAGAGCTTTTCGATGATGTAGAGCTCGTCCTTCGGCGTGATCCAGTCGTCGGGCATGCCCTTGAGGATCGGGTGCGCGGGCTCGGTCTTCTTCACCGGATAGCGGCTCTGGTGGTCGTGGCGCCGGCTCGTCACGCCGAGGAAGCGCCGCCACTCGTCGATGCCTGCGGCCCGGTAGGTGTGCATCGCGCAGTGGATGGCCACGGCCGGCACGCCGGCCTCGTGGGCCTGCGTGATGCGGCGGATGTAGTCGGCCGACTTCGTGTCGGCGAAGCACTCGTTGTGCACCACCACGTCGAAGCCCCGGGCCCAATCGGGCCGGTCGTAGAGACCGATCTCGGCCTGCGTGCCGGTGCCACCCTCGTTCACCACGGTCCACTCCACGGCCGCATGGCGGGCCACCGCGTTCGTGAGCGCGAAGGTCTGCAGCGCGTAGTTGTGGCAGCATCCACCGGTGATCAGGAGCGCGCGCAACGGTCTCTGTCGCCGGGCCTCTGCAGGCGTGGAGGAGGAGGAGCAGCAGCAGCCCGCCAGCGCCAGGGCGAGCGCGGCCAACAGGAGGGTTCGGAGGGACATGGCGGAGACCCTGCGGACAACGTCCCGGCGGGGTCAATCCCCGGGGTCTTCCGCGTGCGGTCCATCAGCCCGCCGGGCACCCGCCAAAAATTTTCTTCGACGAAAAACTAAGGTATTTCCGGGGGATTCCGATGGACTTGGTGTCGCAAGACATCGGATCCCGGAGGCCGACAAAATCTCCGGAGGGCCCTGTGATGAACGCCCCCCAAGGACGGGAAAGAGTCATCCGCGACAAGGATGTCGCGAGCAGACAAGTGGTCCCCGGAAGGGGACCGAACTCACGGATAGAGTTATGGTCATCAAGACGAACCTCTCGGCGCTCACCGCCTCCCGCAACCTCCTCGAGACTCAGGATTCCCTGTCTCGTTCCCTTGGACGCCTCTCCTCGGGCTCCAAGCTGGTCAACCCCTCGGACGACGCCGGCGGCTTCGCCGTGTCGATCCGCCTGGACGCCCAGATCAGCCGCATCCAGGCCGCCAGCGACAACATCGGCAACGCGCTGTCGTTTTCGCAGACCCAGGACGGCTACCTCAAGAAGGTGGCCAAGGCCCTGGACCGCATGTCGGAGCTTTCGATGCTCGCCCAGGACAACACCAAGACCGACACCGATCGCTCTCTCTACAACACCGAGTTCTCGAACCTCGGAGCCTTCGTCACCGCCACCTCCACGCAGGCGTTCAACGGCGTCAGCATGTTCGGCGGGGCGAACTTCTCGGTGACGGTCAACAGCGAAGCATCCAGCAACTTCAGCTACTCGCCGATCAACCTGACCACCACGAGCTACACGGCGGCGACCGGTAGCACGATCACTACGACGGCCAACGCGGCCACCGCGTTGACCAACGTGAAGACCGCGATCAACCAGCTGGCGACCGATCGCGCGACCTTGGGCGCAGCCCACTCGGCCCTGCTCATGTACCAGGAGCAGCTCGGGGTCTCGAAGGACAACCTCTCGGCCGCCAACAGCCGCATCAAGGACGTGAACGTCGCCGACGAAAGCACGAACTATGCGCGGTACAACATCCTGGTCCAGGCGGGTACCGCCATGTTGGCCCAGGCCAACGCCAGTCCGCAGTCGGCCCTCCGCCTCTTGGGTTGATTCCCCAGGGTGAGGGTTTGGTCCTGGGCGCGCCATCCCGGGCGCGCCCAGGCCCGGAGGAGCGGGGTCCATCCCCCCTCCTCCGGCTCCTCCGGGGGCCGGATTCGAGGTGCCGGACCCATCCAGCAGACATTGGGCCCGCCGGGAAACAGCGGGCAAGGACGCAGCAATCAGTCCGCGGGAAGTGCCGGGAGAGGCCGCAGGGAGGCTTCCCGGATCGGCAGGCCCGAGGGGGTCTTCCAAGGTGGCCAGCTTCCCGGCAGGCCCGCGGATTGATTCCTGGGTCCAACCGAGACAGCGACTCCCCGGCGGGGCTTCCCAGCCCTCCGGGGAGCGTTTTTTTGCTTGGGGTGGATCCGTGAGGCCTGCCGGAAAACCCTTGGCCGCCCGGGGGCGCCGCCGATAGCGTCTGCGGCCGCAAGGAAACCCTATGGCCAAACTCTCGATCCGCGACCTGAACGTCACCGGCAAGCGCGTGCTCATGCGCGTCGACTACAACGTCCCGATGGAAGAGAAGGACGGCGTGATGGTGATCAACGACACCACCCGCATCAAGGAGACGCTCCCCACCCTGGAGCTGCTCATCTCCAAGGGCGCTCGCATCCTCCTGGCGGCCCACCTCGGCCGTCCGGTCGGCAAGCGTGAGCCGTCGATGAGCCTGGCCCCGGTGGCCGCAAAGCTCGGGCAGATGATCGGCCGCCCCGTGGCCTTCGTGGACGAAACGGTCGGCGAGAAGGCCGAGGCCGCCGCCGCCGCCTTGAAGGACGGGGAGATCCTGCTGCTCGAGAACGTGCGCTTTCAGGCCGAGGAGGAGGCCAACGACCCGGTGTTCGCCGCCCGCCTGGCCCGCCTGGCCGACGTGTACGTGAACGACGCCTTCGGGGCCGCGCACCGCGCCCATGCCTCGACCAGCGGCGTGGCCCGCATCGTCCGCGCCTGGGGTGGCCAGGCTGCGGCCGGACTGCTGATGGAGCGCGAGCTGAAGTTCCTGGGCGACGAGCTGGACAACCCGGCCCGTCCGTTCGTGGTCATCCTCGGCGGTGCCAAGGTCAGCGACAAGATCAAGGTCATCGACCGGCTGCTGGAGAAGGCCGACACCATCCTCATCGGCGGCGCCATGGCCTACACGTTCAAGCTCGCCCATGGCGGGAAGACCGGGAAGAGCCTCGTCGAGAAGGACCACACCGGCACGGCCCTGGCGGCCGAGGCCAAGGCGGCCAAGCGCGGCGTCTCCTTCCTCCTGCCCACCGACACGGTCATCGCCGACCTCAAGGACACCGGCAAGGTCAACAAGAAGGGCCGCCCGGTGTTCGAGTTCGTGAATCCCCGGGTCAACACCGGCGACATCCCCGACGAGTGCGAGGGTTTCGACATCGGTCCGGACACCGTCCGCCGCTACTCCGAGGTCATCGCCGCGGCCAAGACCATCCTCTGGAACGGCCCGATGGGCATGTTCGAGGATCCGAGGTTCGCGGCCGGCACTCAGGCCGTCGCCCAGGCCGCGGTCGAGGCGACCCAGAAGCACGGGGCCAAGTCGATCATCGGCGGCGGCGACAGCGTCAAGGCCGTGAACAAGGCCGGCCTGGGCAACCAGGTGACCTTCGCCAGCACCGGCGGCGGCGCGAGCCTCGAATTCCTCGAGGGCATCCCGTTGCCCGGCGTGGTGGCCCTCGACGACCGCTGAAGCGGAAAGCCTCCCAGGGTCCCCCGGGCATCGGGAACGGGGCCCGGGGCGGGGCTGCGACGGGGGTTGGCTGTGGGGGTGGGGTTAGGCCACCGGGACGCCCTCGAGCCGCCTGTGGGCCAGGGCCTCGGTGAGCCGGTCGATGAAGGGGTGCTGGGCGAGCTTCATGCGCTCCTTGGCGGCCCCGGGGCTGAAGAACGCGGCCCGGTCGATCTCGGGCCAGGAGGCCCAACGGCCCGAACCGGCCGGCCACTCGATGTCCACCCGGTTGCTCTGGATGCCCTCGGCCGGGTCCCAGTCGCCCTCGAAGGCCCACGCGAACACCGTCTTCCCGCCGCGCTGCCGGATCGATCCCAGTTCGATGAAGGGTGGACTGCTGGAGATGCCGACCTCCTCGGTGAACTCGCGGCATGCGGCCTGGAGGGCGCTCTCACCCGGCTCGATCTCGCCCTTCGGGATGGTCCAGATCCCATGATCCCGATGCGGGAACCACGGCCCGCCGGGGTGCGCGATGAAGACCTCGAGCGATCCGCCCTGGAAGCGGTACATCAGGAGGCCGGCGCTGACACGGATTGAGGGCATGAGGCGTTTGGAACCGGGAGGACCCACCGACCCCGGTAGGGAAACCTTCGGGGCTTCGGGATCCTAGGCCATCGGTCCCATCGCGGCAACCACGCCGTTTCCGACCCCATGGCCTCCCAGCGCCACGGATCGGTTCAGCGGACCTTGGGACCGGTCCGGGATCGCGACCGGCGCCGGCTCACCGGCGCCCGAGAGGCCAGGCCCAGCGCCCGGAAGCGCTCGTCGACCTCCTTGAGGTGGAAGTCGAGGGAACACAACGACTCCAGTTCGCCCTTCTTGAAATGCCGGGCCACCTCGGGGTCGGCCTTGAGCATCTCCAGGAAGTCGGCGTCGTCGCGGCCCGCGTGCTTGACCTCCCAGGTCTTCATGGCGTTGCGCTGCACCAGCGCGTAGGCCTCCTCGCGGGTCAGGCCCTTGCGGATGAGGGCCAGCAGCACCGTCTGGCTGTTCCACATGCCCAGGCTGAGGCCCAGGTTCTTGCGCATGTTCTCCGGGTAGACCAGCAGGCCGTCCATGAGGCGGTTCAGCAGTCCGAACATGTAGTCGAGCAGGGTGCAGGAGTCGGGGAAGATGATCCGCTCGACCGAGCTGTGGCTGATGTCGCGCTCGTGCCACAGCGCCACGTTCTCCATGGCCGACACGGCGTTGCCGCGGATCACGCGGGCCAGGCCGGTCAGGCGCTCCCAGGTGATGGGGTTGCGCTTGTGCGGCATGGCGCTGCTGCCCTTCTGGCCCTTGGTGAACGGCTCCTCGGCCTCGAGCACCTCGGTGCGTTGCAGGTGACGGAACTCCACGGCCCAGTGCTCGAAGCCCGAGGCGACCAGCGCCAGTCCATTCATGAACTCGGCGTGGATGTCGCGCTGGATGACCTGCGTGGCGATGGGTGCGGGCCGCAGGCCGAGGCGCTGGCACACATGCGCCTCGACGGAGGGCGGCAGGTGGGCGTGGGTGCCGACCGCGCCGCTGAGCTTACCCAGCGCCACGACCGTGCGCAGGTGCCAGAAGCGGGCCAGGGCCCGCGAGAACTCCTCATGCATGAGGGCCAGCTTCAGGCCGAAGGTGGTGGGCTCGCCGTGGATGCCATGGCTGCGGCCGATGCACGGCGTGCGCTGGTGTTCGCGGGCACGGCGGGCGATGACGGCCAGGAGCGCCTCGACGTCGCGGATCAGCAGGTCGGTGCTCTGCACCATCTGGACGGCGAAGGCCGTGTCGACGATGTCCGAGCTGGTGAGCCCGAAGTGAAGCCACCGGCTGGCCGGGTCGTTGATGCGTTCGGTCACGGCCGTCGTGAAGGCGATGACGTCGTGGTTGAGCACCTTCTCGAGTTCGCGCTGGCGGGCGAACAATCCGGCCGTGTCGCCCCTCCAGGCCTGGCAGCCCTGCTGGATCTTCAGGAAATCCTGCTTCGGCACCACCCGGTGCGACACCAGCGCCTCGCTGGCGTACTCCTCGATGTCGAGCCAGAGGCTCAGCTTGTTCTCTTCGGACCAGATGGCCCGCATCTCGGGCCGGGAGTAGCGTTGAATCACGGGGTGGATCCTGGGGCAAAGCGCCCCGGGAGGCCAGAACGCACCCGGGCCGGCCCCGCTCAGGCGGAGGCCCCGGCCGATGCCCAGGTCCCGGAGACGACCGCGGCGATCGCCTCGGCGTAGCCCTCCCGGTAGGTCGGGAACCGCGGCATCCAGCCCAGTTCCTCGCGCAGGCGCCGGTTCGACACGCGCTTGTTCGACGTGCCCCGTTGGCGGGCCGGGGCTGGTCCCGGGGATTCCTGGCGTTCCCGGGGCTCGGCCGCAGGCGGCAGGGGAAGCCCGGTCGCGTCGGCGAGGAACCTCAGGAAATCGCCCTGGCGGACCGGTGCGTCGTCGACCGCGTTGTAGATCCGGCCGGCTTGGCCCCGCCGCAGGACCGCCTCGAGGGCCGAGGCCACGTCGTCCCGGTGGATCATGTTGATCCAGCGTCCCCCGTCCGGATCTTGCCGGGCCTCGCCCGCGACGAATCGACCGAAGAGATGGCCGCGCCCCGGTCCGTAGATGCCCGCGACCCGGACGACCTGCGTCGGCACCACCCCGGAGCGATGCGCCTCGGCGAAGACCTCCTCGGTGGCCACCAACAGTTGTCCGGTCTGGCCCGTCGGTTCAGCCGGCGATGCCTCGGTGACCCAGGAACCGTCGCTCTGTGGGTACACGCTGGTGCTGCCGACCGAGACGATCCGGCCGAGCCTGCGGCGGCGGGACCAGTCCACGAGGTTGCGGGCCCCGCCGAGGTAGACCTCCCGGTAGGCGTCGGCCCCGCCCCGGTTCGACGACGCGGTGCAGACCACCACGTCGAAGTCGCCCGGAATGGCCTCGAGATCCTCGGGCCGGGTGAGGTCGCCCCGCACCGCGCGGATGCCGGCGGCCGCCATCGTCCCGTCGGGGTCACCCTGCCGGCGCAGGCCCACGACCTCCGCACCCGACGCGGTCAACCGACGACCGAGTTCGAGGCCGACATACCCGCAACCGACGATCAGGATGCGCATGGTCCGAGGCACCTTTGACCCCCGGTCTCCCCGGTCAAGCCCGGGCTGCGGCCCCTGTTCCGGAAGCGCTCCTGGGAGGAACCGACCTTCCGTCGATCCGTCCCGGCCACGGGCGGTCGGCCTGCAGATCGCCGTCCACCGCGTGCGGCTTCCGGGCGCCGTTCCGCCGAGGTTTCCGCCGCCTTGCGTCCCGGGCCGTCCGGGACAACGCTCCGGGAGCTGCGCATGAGCAACGTGCTATCCCGACTGAACCCCTCCCTCGCCAGCCTGCCGGTGTACGTGCCGGGCCGGCCCATCGAGGAGGTCGCCCGCGAACACGGCCTGGATCCTTCCGGCATCATCAAGCTGGCCTCCAACGAGAATCCCTTCGGCCCGTCGCCCAAGGCGCTTGAGGCCATGGAGACCGTGCTGCGCCAATTGCACCTCTATCCCGACGGATCGGCCTCCGCGCTCAAGCGCGCCCTGGCCGACTCGACCGGCGTGCGGCCGGAGCACCTCCTCCTGGGCAACGGCTCCAACGAGATCCTGGAGTTCGTCGGCCACGCGATGATGCGCCCGGGCGTGGAGGTCGTGGTGCCGGAGTTCTGCTTCGCGGTGTATCCGATCGTCACGGCCCTCTTCGGGGCCACGCTGGTCACGGTGCCTGCGGTCGACTTCGGCGCGGACGTTGGCGCCATGATCCGCGCGGTCACGGCCAACACGGGCGTGCTGTTCCTGGCCAACCCGAACAACCCCACCGGCACGCGCACCTCGCGCGGGGAGGTGCTCCGCCTGCTGCGCGAGGTGCCCAAGGACGTCCTCATCGTCATGGACGAGGCCTACCTCGAGTTCCTCGACGACCCGGTGGACCTCGTGCCGGAGATCCTCTCGGGCGCACGCGACAACCTGCTGCTCTGCCGGACCTTCTCCAAGATCTTCGGTCTGGCGGGCCTCCGCCTCGGGTACGGCATCGGCAGCCCGGCGTTGGTCGCGGCCCTCGAGAAGGTGCGCCAGCCCTTCAACATCAACGCCATCGCCCAGGCCGGCGCCATCGCGGCCCTCGGCGACGCCGCCCACCAGGCGCGGACCTGCGAGAACAACCGGGCGGGCGTGGACTACTACCAGTCGGCCTTCCAGGCGATGGGTCTGCCCTACGTGCCCTCGCACGCCAACTTCGTGCTGGTGAAGACCGGCTTCGGGGCCGAGGTCTTCGCCGCGCTCCAGCGCCGGGGGATCATCACCCGCCCGATGGCCGGCTACGGCCTGCCCGACTGGTTGCGCATCTCGGTGGGCACCCCGGCCGAGAACGCCCGCTGCCTGGTGGCCCTGCGCGAGGTGCTCGCCGCGATGCCTGCAGCCTGAGGTGGTGCTGGAGAGACCTGCGATGAACCCACCGCCTTCCCTCCGCGTCGAATCCGTCCCGGCCAAGGAATCGCCGGCGCGCGCCCTGCTCATCGTACTCCACGGCCTGGGTGATTCGTCCCGGGGCTGGGAGTGGCTACCGGGCGAACTCGGCCTGCCCTGGCTTGAGTACGCCCTGGTCGATGCGCCCGATCCGTATCACGGCGGGTTCTCGTGGTACGACCTGCCGGGCGACGCCGGTCCGGGCGTGCGCCGCAGCCGGGCCCTGCTCGAGCGCCTGCTCGAGGAGCGGATCGCCGCCGGGCATCGACCCGAGCGGATCGGGATCCTGGGCTTCTCGCAGGGATGCCTCATGACCTTCGATGTCGGTTGGCGCTTCACTCCCAGGCTGGGCGCGCTGGTGGGCATCAGCGGCTACCTCCACGACCCGGCCTCGCTGCTGCGCGAGTTGGGCCCCGACGCCCGCTCGGTGCCCGCGCTCTTCACCCACGGCACCCACGACCCCATCGTGCCGATGGTCCCGGTGCGCGCCCAGGCGCAGGCCCTCCAGGAGGCCGGCCTGTCCCTCGAGTGGCGGGAGTTTCCCAAGGCCCACACCGTGGCCGGCGAGCCGGAGATCCGCCTCATCCGCGACTTCCTCACGCGGCACCTGGGCGGCTGAGCCCGGGGCGCTGCCGGTCCTCCCCCGCCCGATTGCGCCACGCCGGGTTCGGCCGCAGGATCGGCCCGGTGAACCTGACCTCATGGAACGTCAACGGCCTGCGGGCCGCGCTGGGCAAGGGACTGCTGGACTGGATCGCCCGGGAGGACGCCGATGTGATCTGCCTGCAGGAGGTCAAGGCCATGCCCGACCAGGTGCAGGTCGAGTGGCCGGCCGGCTATTCGGCCCACTGGAACTCCGCCGAACGCAAGGGCTACAGCGGCACCCTGACGCTCAGCCGCCTGCCGGTGATCTCCGTCGAGCGAGGCCTGGGCTCATGGCTGCCCGACAACGAGGGCCGGGTGCTGACCGTGGAGCTCCGTGACCGCTTCGTGGTGAACTGCTACACGCCCAACACCAAGCGGGACCTGTCCCGGCTGCCCTACCGCGAGCAAGCGTGGGATCCGGCCTTCCTGGCGCACCTGAAGGCGCTGGAAGCCTGCAAGCCGGTGGTCTTCTGCGGCGACCTCAACGTGGCCCATGAGGAGATCGACCTGGCCAATCCCAAGGCCAACGTCCGCAACCACGGGTTCACGGTGGAGGAGCGGCGTGGGTTCACCCGGCTGATGGAGGCCGGCTTCGTGGATACCTTCCGCGACCGGCATCCCGGGCAGGGAGGCCACTACACCTGGTGGAGCCCGATGGCCGGTGCACGGGCTCGCAACGTGGGGTGGCGCATCGACTACTTCGGGGTCTCGGGGGTCCTGCGACCGGCGGTGCGCGAGGCCTTCCTTCGTCCGTCCGTGACCGGCTCGGACCATTGCCCGGTGGGGCTCGTGCTGGAGTGAACCGATCCGGAGGGCGGCTTCGACCTTGCCGCGTGCGCCTCCGGGCCGACACTCCGCCCGTGGATGCGATGAAGATCACCGTCGAGACCCTGCGCGGATTCAAGGGCGTTCGCCCGTTCGGTGCGCTGACGGCCTACGACTACCCGGGAGCCCGGCTGCTCGACGAGGCGGGGGTGCCGGTGATCCTGGTCGGCGATTCGCTCGGCATGGTGGTGCTGGGCCATCCGGACACCACCTCGGTGACCATGGACGACATGGTGCATCACCTTCGGGCCGTGTGCCGGGCCCGGCCGCGCGCCCTCGTCGGGGCCGACCTGCCCTACAAGGCCTACGAGACGCCCGCCCAGGCGGTCCGCAACGCCCGGCGGCTGGTCGAGTCCGGCGCCGAGTACGTCAAGGCCGAGGGGGGCCGCGAGATCCTGCCGCAGATCCGGGCCATCCTGGCCGGGGGCATCCCGTTCATGGGCCATCTGGGCATGCTGCCGCAGCACGTGGTCGAGGAGGGGGGCAAGTACCGCATGAAGGGGCGGGACGAGGTGGGTCGGCAGCGCCTGCTCGAGGACGCCATCGCGCTCGAGGAGGCCGGGGCCTTCGCCGCCGTGCTGGAGCTGGTGACCCCGCCGGTGGCGGCCGAAATCCGGGGCGCCTGCCCGCGCCTGCTGACCGTGGGCATCGGCAGCGGTCCGGACTGCGACGGTCAGATCCTGGTGACGCACGACCTGGTCGGGGCCTTCCCATGGTTCACTCCCCGCTTCGTCACCCCGCTGGCCCGCACCGGGGAGTCCATCCGGTCGTCCGCCCAGCAATGGCTCGCGTCGCTGGCGACCCGGGCCTGAGGAGCCGCCCCAGCGAGCAGCAACTCCACCCCAACTCTCCAATCTTTTTTCCCCAGGCGCAGCGGGTGGGGTCAGAGCGAGCCTTGGGAGGCGGACAAACCTTCCCCTCTCGCGCGCAGCGCGAGGATGGTTTGTTTGAAGAGCCTCCCCAGCGAGCGGCGACCCCACCCGCTCCGCCGCTCCGCCGCTCCGCCGCCCACCCGACGTTGCCCTTGCGCCGGGGTCCGCCGGCGGGTCACTTTGTCCGGACCGTGCAGCCGTCCATGCTCCAGGAACTTCGGTCGCTCTGGGACAGCCTTCCCCACAAGGCGCCGCTCGGGCTGGTCGTCGTCGCCTGGGTGGCGCTGTTCCATCTCCTCGGCAACTCCACCCTGGGTTATATCCCGAGCGAGTCGATGTTCGGATGGCTGCAGGCGGTCTACGAGGGAGGGGCCAAGCAGGGTCGGGACGACGAGCTGGGGGTGATGATCCCCTGGCTGGTCGGCGCCATCGTGGTGATGCGCCGTGCCGAGCTGACGGCCATTCCCAAGCAACCCTGGATCCCCGCCCTCGCGCTGGTGCCCGCAGGCCTGGCCCTGCACATCTCCGGCTACATGGTGCAGCAGACCCGCCTGGGCATGCTGGGATTCCTGGTCGGTCTCTACGGCATCCTCGGCATGTACTGGGGCCGCGCCTGGATGCGGGGCTTCGCCTTCCCCTACCTGCTCTTCCTGTTCTGCATCCCCATCTCGGCCCTGCTCGACACCCTCACCCACGGCCTGCGCCTGCTGAGCACCCTGCTCTCCACGACCTTCTGCGACTGGGTGCTGAACATGAAGCTGGAGCGGGCGGGCACCATCGTGCTCCAGAAGGCCTCGGCGGCCACGCAGGGCTTCCGCTTCGACGTCGCCCCGGCCTGCAGCGGCATCCGCAGCGCCACGGTGGTGCTCCTGCTCACGGTGACCTTCGCCTTCCTGAACTTCCGCTCCGCGTGGAGGCGCGTGTTCCTGATCCTGCTCAGCCCGGCCTTCGCGGTGCTGGCCAACGTCATCCGCCTGATCGTGGTCTTCGCCGTCGCCGAGGCGGCGGGCCAGGCCGCCGGCGAGGCCATCGAGACCAAGTTCGGCTTCGCGACCTTCCTCATCGCCCTGGGTTGCGTGTTCCTCGTCGCCCGCTGGCTCAAGGAGCCGGAGCCCCCGGCCGCCACGGACCCCCGACCCACATGAACTCCCCCGTCCTCGTCCTCACCGTCGCGGCCCTCGGCATGATCGCCGCGGCCGCCGGGTCGCTGCGGTGGCTCAAGGAGCGCGTGCGCATGGGCGAGCCGGGTGTCCGCGTCGTCGGGCTGCCGCTCATCGCCGAGTCGGGCCGTCTGGCCACCTCCAACTCGGTCTCGCTGCCCTCCGAGATCCCGGGCTACCGCTCGCGGCTTGACCCCATCCCGGACCTCGAACTGAGCTTCCTCCCGCCGGACACCACCTTCGGCCGCCGCTCCTACCACGGGGGCGACGGATTGCCGCCCATCTCGGCCAGCGTCGTGCTGATGGGCTCCGACCGCACGAGCATCCACCGCCCGGAGTACTGCATGACCGGCGTCGGCTGGCAGATCTTCTCCCAGACCGTGCGGCGGATCGACATCCCGGGATGGCCGCCCGGCGGCCTTGAGGTGCAGCGGTTCGACATGACGCGCACCCTCCAGCGCGATGACGGGACCCCTGTCACGGTGCAGGGCATCTACGTGTTCTGGTTCGTGGCCGACGGCGTGCGCACGCCGAGCCACTCGGAGCGCCAGTGGCGGATGATCCGCGACGTCCTCTCCAAGGGCAGCAGCCCCCGGTGGGCCTACATCTCGTTCTTCTCGCTCAGCGAACCCGGGGCCGAGGAGGCCACCTTCGCGCGCATGTCCCGGCTCATCGCGGCGGCCGTCCCGGGCATCGAGCGCGAGCCGCCGGCGGCGACGACGGCGGCGACCCGGTCCCCCTGAGCCGCCGGAGGCGTTTCAATGGCCGCCGACGTCCCGACGCCCGACATCGATCCCGGAGACGCCGGCCATCCGGCGTCGGACGCCGCGCCGACGGGCGGCCTGGTGGGCGGCGGGCGCAGCCTCACCCGGCTCGGGGCCTTCACCCTCATCACGCTGGCCACCGCCCGCCGCCGCCTCGGCGAGAACTCGCGCGTGGTACGCCCGCGCATCCTCGGCGAGATCCACCGGTGCGGGGTGCGCCTGCTGCCGCTGGTCGGTTTCCTCGGCGTCGTGCTGGGCGTCGTGTTCGTCGGCCAGACCGCCTCGCTGATGGAGCAGATCGGCGCGGGCAACTTCACCGGCACCCTGATGGTCGCGGTGTTCCTGCGCGAGATGGTGCCGATGACGGCCGCCCTGGTGGTGCTGGCGCGCGTGGGCACGGCCGCCGTGATCGACCTCGGGACGGCCCGCGCGCTGGGCGAGGTGGAGGCCCTCGAGGCCCTCGGCATCGATCCGATCCACTACCTCGTCGTGCCGAGGGTCGTCGGGTTCGCCGTCTCGGTGGCCTCGCTGGGCCTGTACCTGCTGGTTGTCGCGCTGGGCTCGGGCCACGCCTTCGCCTACGCCCGGGGCCTCAGGGCCTCGCCGATCGAGTTCCTCACCCAGGTCGCCGGGGCCCTGCACCCGCTCGATTTCCCGCTCATCGCCCTGAAGACCGGAATCTTCGGAGCATTCCTGGGCTTGGTCATCTGTTACGAGGGGCTTGCCCGCCCGCTGACGCTGGCCGAGGTCGGCGCGGCCACCACCCGGTCGGTCGCCACCTGTGCCGTCGGCTGCCTCCTGGTCGACGCGGCCTTCCTCGCCGTGTACCTGCTGCTATGAACGCGGAGCACGCCGCCGTGGCCCTCGAGGCGGAATCCCTGGTCGTGGCGGCCCCTTCCGGGGCCGCCGGGAGGATCGGGTTCGGGCCGGTCGACTGGCGGGTGTCGGCCGGTCAGCTCTGGGTCGTCGCGGGGCCGCACGGGGTCGGCAAGAGCGCCCTGCTCGAGACGCTCGCCGGCCTCATCCCGGCCGCCTCGGGCAGGGTCCGGGTCTTCGGGCGCGAGGTGCTCGGCACCGGCGACGACGAGGAGGGCCTGCGCGAGACGCGCCGGCGCATGGGCCTGGTGTTCGACGGCGGCGGTCGGCTCCTGTCCGCCCTGAGCGTGGGGGAGAACCTGGTGCTGCCCTGGTGCTACCACCGGAACGCCGCTCCGGCCGAGGCCCTGGCCGCGCTGCGCCCCCTCATCGACCACCTTCAGATCGGCTCGCTGCTGGACCGCAGCCCGGCCTCCCTCGGCCGTTCCTGGTCGCGGCGCGTGGCCTTGGCGCGTTGTCTCGCCCTGCAACCGGGTCTCCTGCTGCTCGACAACCCCCTGGCGGGCCTCGACGCGGTGCACCTGCGCTGGTGGCGCGGGTTCCTCGCCGGCGCCTTGGCCGGTCACCCGGTGCTGGGCGGCAGGTCGCTGGCCATCGTCGCCACGACCGACGAGGTCCGACCCTATCTCGGGCTGGACCCGCGCTTCGCGCTGGTCGAGGGCGGCCGGTGGCGCATGCTCCCGGACATCGGGTCCGTCCCCCTGGCCACCGGGGAGGATGCCTCCCGGAGCCCCGGCTGATGACGGCCGACCCAACGAACGACCCCAGGCCGACGAACCGCCGCCCTAACAATCCCCACTGACGACCATGGCCCTCCAGGACCTCACCCCCCAGCTCCGCACCCGCCTCCGGAAGGTCGAGTGGGTGGTCGCGCTGTTCCTGCTCGGCGCGGTCGCGTTGGGGCTGGTCGGCCTGGGGTTCTTCATCAAGACCACCGGCGACCGGCGCGGCTGGTGGGTCCGGCAGGTGCCCTACTACACCTACCTGCGCGACGGCGGCTCGGTGAAGGTCGGCACGCCGGTGAAGATGCTCGGGTTCACCATCGGCGAGGTGGTGCAGATCGACACGGCCCCGGACGACCCGTGGCACCGGGACGAGGGCTTCAACGTGTTCGTGCGGTTCCTCGTGCGCGACCCGTACCACGGCTACATCTTCACCGACTCCCTGCTGAAGGTGGCCGGTCTGCCGATCGACATCGCCGGCGGCAACTTCCTGGAGGTGACCCGAAGCCAGGGGTTGGGCATCGCCACCACGGCCCCGGCGACCAACGCGCCGGGCGGGGGTGCCCTGGGCGTGCTCTGGGACAAGTACGCCTACCACCTCGGCCGGCCCGACGCGACCAACTTCATCCGCTACGACCCGGTGACCAAGGACGACAAGGGCTACTTCCTGCGCACCGAGGTGACCGGGGACCTCGTCGGCGAACTCACCCTGCTGGTGCCGAGGATCCGCGAGGCCTTCACCCGGCCGGGCGGTCTTGGCGACCTGCTGTTCCCGACCAACCTCTCGGCCCGATTCGATCGTCCCGGCGGCCTCGGCGACATCATGATCCCCACCAACCTCAGCTCGGCCCTGACGGTGACCCTGACCAACCTGAACGCCCAGATCGGCGGCATCGGCTCGCTGGTCTCCAACGTCGACGCCTCGGTGCCGGCCCTGGTCACCAACCTGAACGCGACGCTGCCTCCGCTGCTCTCGGAACTCGGCCGCTCGGTGCCGCCGCTGGTCACCCAGGTGAACCAGCAGATCCGGGGGGTCGGTCCGCTGGTCTCCAACCTCGACGCCACCCTTCCCGGGGCCCTGGGCGAGGTGCGGAAGACCCTCGGGGCCATGCGCTCGAACACCCTGCCCGCCGCCGAGGGCGTGCTGACCAACACCTCGGACTTCGTGGGCGGGCTCAAGCGGCATTGGCTCTTCCGCGGGGCCTTCAAGACCAACACCCCGCCGAGGCGTCCCTGAGGGCCGGAGCCTCCGGGAGGATCCCTCCCGGGGACTCCGGCTCACGGGGGCGGTGTCCGGATCCCGGCCGAGCGCCAGAACCCAAGGGGCACCGGTTGGTACCAATCACCCACATCGACCCGGAAAATCGCTTCCGTTGGGCGCGGGGCTGGGCATCATCCCCGCAAGAATTCCATGAGCAAGCAAGCGATCCTCCCATCCCTGTGCGCCTCGGTGCTCCTGCTGTGCCCGCCGTGGGCGTCTGCGGCCGAACCGGCGGCCAAACCCGATCCCAAGGCGGCTGCCAAGCCCGCTGTCACCAACGCGCCGGTGTCCGTCTTCAAGGACAAGAAGCTTGAGGATGCCGTTCGGCGCCAGGTGTTCGCCAAGCGCGAATCGAAGGAGCCGCTGACGGCCGCGGATGTCGCCAACGTCTCGACGGTGTCCGCGCCCTTCGCCGGCATCACGAGCCTGTCCGGCCTGGAGCATTGCATGGCGCTGGCCTCCTTGGAGATCCCGGGCAACAAGGTCGCCGACCTGGCACCGCTGGCGGGTCTCAAGCAGTTGCAGTATGTCCATCTCGCCTCGAACCAGGTGGTCAACATCGCCCCGCTGGCCTCGGTGCCGGCCCTGCAGTACATCGAGTTGTCGCACAACCGCCTGAAGGACGTGAAGCCGCTGGGCGGCCTGACCAACCTGGCGTCGATCTACCTCTCGGCCAACCGTTTGGCCAGCATCGCGCCCCTGACCAACCTCCCGCGCGTGGCCACCCTGTACGTCGACCACAACCGGATCCGGTCGATCGAGGGCCTGGGATCCTTCCGCAACCTGATGATGCTCTCGGCCGCGCACAACGGCATCGCCGACCTCTCGCCCCTGGCCGGCCTCCGCGCCCCCTCCTACCTCGAGCTGTCCCACAACAAGGTCCGCGACCTCGTGCCCTTGCAGCGCTGGATGGCGGCCGACCTCGGGAAGACCCGCAACTTCGCCCCGTTCGTGCGCATCTACCTCGAGGGGAACCCGCTCTCGAAGGCCTCGAAGTCGATCGTCGACGACCTGAAGGCCAAGGGGGCCCGCATGAACCCGCCGGCCCGCTGAGAGGCGGCCCAGGTCCCGGGGCCCGCTCACCGGAAGGGGTTGCCCCGGCGCCTGCGTCGTCCCGGGGCGTCGGCCTTGCCGTCCGTGCCATCGGGGCCGAAGGGGTTGCGCTTCGGTGATGACGCATCGGCCCCGGGCCGGCTCCACAGGCCCCAGCAAAGCTGGAGGAGCGCGCCCACCAGGTGCGCCCCGGCCACCACGGCCAGGGCCGGCCAGGGCAGCCAACGCAGGGCGTAGCCGGCCAGCCCGAGACCCAGCACCGGGGAGGCGCCCGCGAAAGCCGCCGAGGCGAGTCTCCACGCGCCGCCGAGGGTGAGGCGACGCCCCAGCACGAAGGCCATGAGCCGCAGCGGCAGGGCCAGCGCCACGGCGGCCACGCACCAGGTCGCGGCCAGGGCGGCCGCCACGCCGCCGACCACCGCCGTCAGCGCCGGCCGTCGCCAGGCCTCCCAGGCCGCGCGCGCCTCGAGCCGCACCAGGGACAGGTCCCAGTCGGCCGGCCACGGCCACTCCACGAACCCGGCGATCCCGGCCACGCGCAGGGCCCCCGGCATCAGTTCGACCTGCAGGTCGGCCGTCCGACCGGGCGGGGAGCGGTCGTCGGGTCGCACCGCGATGCCGAGGTGCGGCGAGTCGGCCAGGATGCGGGCCGGAGCCCCGGGCCACCCGAGGCGACCGCGCGCGAGGGTCGGACCCTGCTCCGGGAGTTCGCCGATCGCCCTGTCGACGACCGGCCACCAGGCCGTGAGCAGCGTCCAGCCGAGGACCAGCGAGGCCGCCAGGGCGAAGGCGGCGACGAACCCGAGGGTGCGGCCCGTGCCGGCGTCGGCGAAGCGGGCCAGCCCGCTGCCGGTGACGGGCTGCCAGGCCCCGGGCCCACGGCGCGGCGTCGCCGGCGCGGCGCAGGCCTGCGTGCTGGGGTCGGGCGCATCGGACACGGCACCACTTCACCAGCGAAGCCGTCCCGCCGGCAATCCATCCCGGGGTCGAATTCCCGTTTGCCGATCCGGCCGGCCCGGGAGCATGATGCCTCCCAAGTCGTCCAAGTGACCCTCCTGACAATGAAGACCCCAAGCCCCGCCCTCGTCGTCGCCGCCGCGATCCTCGCCGGTTGCGCCACCAACGCCGCCGACTCCGCCTCGTCCGCCAAGGCCAAGCCGAGCCAGATCGGTCATGTGGACGCCGAGGGCTTCACCCTCATCTCCGACGGCACCTGGAACGGCTGGAAGGTCAACGAGAGACCGGCCTCCTGGAGCCTGTCCGAGGGCGGGTTCAAGGCCCAGGGCGAGCGCTCCCACAATTTCTACACGGGCCCGCTGGCGCCCTTCAAAGACTTCGAGCTGAAGGTCGACGTCAAGACGGCCCCGAACTCCAACGGCGGCATCTACATCCACACCAAGTACCAGGACTCGGGATGGCCCTGGGGCGGCTACGAGACCCAGGTCAACCAGACCCAGGGCGACTGGCGCAAGTCGGGCAGCATCTACTCGGTGCAGGACGTGAAGGCCGACAAGCTCGAGGGCGTGGTGCGCGACAACGAGTGGTACACCCACCACGTGGTCGTGAAGGGCAACCGCATCCAGGTCTTCCTCAACGGCAAGCTGGTCAACGACTTCACCGAGGAGCCGGGTCGCAAGGCCGGCAAGGACTTCGAGCGCAAGCTCAGCGAGGGGACGATCGCCTTCCAGGCCCATGACCCGAAGTCAGTAGTCCATTACCGCAACGTCCGGGTCAAGAAGCACTAAGCCTCAGGGGCCCGGCCCTGCGGACCGGCCGGTCGCCGCGGCGACGTCCCGATCCCGACCCGAGGGCACCCCCCAGCTCCCGATGAACCTTGTCGTCGTCGGCCTGAACCACAGGACGGCCCCGGTGGCGATCCGCGAGCGGTGGGCCTTTGCACCGGCCGACCTTGCCGCCGCGGCCGGACGTGTGCGTTCCGGCGGCCTGGCCGACGAGGCCGTCGTGGTGTCGACCTGCCATCGGGTCGAGGTGTATGCGGCGGCCTGCCCGGCGGAGGACCCGTCGGTCGTGTCGGACCGCCTGCGGGCCTTTCTGGCCCGGGACCGCGGCCATCCCGGCGACCTGTCGCGGGTCGTCCATGGCCACTCCGGCACCGGCGCCCTGGAGCATCTCTTCCGGGTCGTCTCCGGCCTCGACTCGATGGTCCTGGGCGAGACGGAGATCCTCGGCCAGATGAAGCAGGCCTACGCCGTCGCCCTCGCCGCAGGCCACACCGGGCCGATCCTCAACCGCGCGTTCCAGCGGGCCTTCAGCGTGGCCAAGCGCCTCCGCACCGAGACGGGCATCCAGCGCGGCCACACCTCGGTCGCCTCGGTCGCCGTCGGGCTGGCCGAGCGGCTCCTCGGGGACCTCGACCACGCCGAGGTGCTGGTCATCGGTGCCGGCCGTGCCGGTGCGACCACGGCGCGCGCGCTGCGGGCCCGGGGGGTCCGGGGCATCCGGGTGTCCAACCGCTCCCCGGATCGCGCCGCCGCGCTGGCCGGGGAATTGCAGGGCCGGGCCGTCGGCTTCCGGGACTGGGAGCGCGAGATCGCCTCGGTCGACATCCTCCTGAGCGCCACCGGGTCCGGGATCCCGATCCTCGACCGGCCGGTCCTGGAGCGGGCGATGGCGGCCCGCGGGGGGCGCCTCCTGCTGCTGGTCGACCTCGCCGTGCCCCGCGACATCGATCCGGCGGTGGGACTGGTCCCCGGGGTCGTCCTTGCCAACGTCGACGATCTCCAGTCGCTGGCCGATGCGGCCGCCCGGCAGCGCCGGGGCGAGGTCGAGCGTTGCGAGCGGCTCATCCGTGAGGCCGCCGGCGGTGTCGTGTCGCGACGCCCCGCGCCGGCGCGCCCTCCCCGCCTGGCCGTCCTCGCGCCCTCATGGCCCTGAACCGTCCCATCCGCATCGCCACGCGGGGCAGCCCGCTGGCCCTGGCCCAGGCCCGGCAGGTCGAGTCCGACCTGCGGAGGGCCTTCCCGGCCGGGCGCTTCGAGCTGGAGGTGATCCGGACCACCGGGGATGCCCTGCAGGCCCTCGATCCCGCCGACCCCGCCCGTCCGCCGTCCGACAAGGGGCTCTTCACCAAGGAGCTGGAGGAGGCCTTGCTGGACGGACGGGCCGACCTGGCGGTGCACAGCCTGAAGGACCTGCCCACCGAGCTGCCCGGGGGCCTGGTGCTGGCGGCGGTGTGTCCGCGTGCTGATGTGCGTGAGGTCCTGTTGTACCGGGACGGCCGACGCGTCTCCGCCGAGAGGAACCCGGTCGCCGAGTGGCGGCCGGGAGCCAAGGAGCGTTCCGGTTTCGGGCACGCCCTCGGGCTGGCGGACCTGCCCCCGGCCTCGGTGGTGGCCACCGGCAGCGCCCGGCGGGCCGCGCTGGTGCGGGCGCAGAGGCCGGACCTCTCGGTGGTCCCCATCCGGGGCAACGTGGGGACGCGCCTCTCGAGACTGCTCGAAGACGACGGGATCGACGCCACGCTGCTCGCGGCGGCCGGCCTGTGCCGCCTCGGCTACGACCTCGGCCCCAAGGGCGCTCTCCGGTTGGACCATCGGCTGGCTCCGGCCCGGCGCGCGGTCACCGAACCGCCTCCCGAGGGCATCCTGGGGACGATCCTCGAGCCGGAGGAGTTCCTCCCGGCGGTGGGTCAGGGGGCCGTGGCGCTCGAGATCCGCGCCGGCGATGGGGAGATCGCTCCCCTCGTGGCGGTCCTGGACCACGTCAACACCCGGCAGGCGGTGCTGGCCGAGCGGGCGTTCCTCCGGGCCATGGGCGGCGGCTGCGGGAGTCCAATCGCCGGCCATGCCCGGGTGGTGGGACACCTGCTGCGCTTGAGGGTGGCCGTCTTCCGCGACGGTTCGGGCCGATTCGGGGAGGATCAGGCGCCGGTCCGGGAGGCCGAAGGGTTGGGTCGGCGCCTGGCCGAGCGGATGCTCGGCCAGGCGGCCCACCTCATCCCTGACGCGCACGGTTGACGGGCGCGACGGTCACGGGCGCGCCGTTGGCCCGGCCGCCAGCCGTGTGCCGTGTGCCGGTCTCGTCTTCGGTTTCCAACGGGAGCGTTTCCTGCTTCCATCGCGCCCCAGAGATGACTCACGAGCCCCATGCCGCCTTCCTCCGCGAACTGGCCGAGGCCAGCGCCCGGGTGATCCTGCCCTACTACGGCGCCCGGGACATGGGTCTGGAGCTCAAGAGCGACGATTCCCCGGTGACGTTGGCCGATCGGGGTGCCGAGCAGGTGATGCGGGAGATGATCACCCGGCGTTTCCCCGACCACGGGATCATCGGCGAGGAGTTTGGCACTGAGCGGGGCGACGCCGAGTTCGTCTGGGTGCTCGACCCGGTCGACGGCACGAAGAGCTTCGTCCTCGGGGTTCCGCTCTTCGGCACGCTCATCGGCTTGATGCACCGGGGCCGTCCGCTCCTGGGTTGCATCCATCAGCCGGTGTTGCGCCAGTTGATGATCGGCGACGGCAAGGTCACCACGCTCAACGACCAACCGGTCCGGGTCCGTCCCTGCGCCCGGCTTTCCGAAGCGACCCTGCTGACCACCGATCCGCTGCACCCGGCCAAATACCAGAATGGCGCGGGTTTCGACGCCTTGACCCGGGAAGTCTGCCTCTACCGTGGCTTCGGGGACTGCTATGGCTACCTGCTGCTCTGTTGTGGGAGGGTGGATGTGATGGTCGATCCGATCGTCAATCCGTGGGATCTCCTGCCTCTGGTGCCGCTCCTCGAGGGGGCCGGTGCCACGGTGACCGACTGGCAGGGCCGTCCGGCCAACCACGCCGGCGCCACGTCGGCCGTCGCCTCCGCTCCGGAGCTGCACGCGGAGGTGCTCCGGCGGCTCAACTCCTGAATGGCCGGACCGGTGAGCGGTGCTCCGGTCTTCAACCGGCCCCGCGATCCCCGGGGCGACGCATTCAATCCATTCCGGGGATTCAAGGGGTTCCGATAACGAAAAAGCCATCGCAACGATGGCATATGACGGCCCTCGTTACCGTTCAAACTCCAACCTGATCGGAATGGGTTGGCCGGTTGGGCGTTGGGTTGGCCCAGGCTTCCGGGCTCCTTGGGGTCGGATTCGGGAAATCCTCCCGACCCCCTCCTGAGGCTGCTTCCCTCAAAGAGGGCCTCAGGCTCACTTCAGGAACACCAGCTTGCTCTTCCGGTCGCCCTGCGTGCGGATGAGGTCGCCATTGTCCTTCAGGAAGTTGATCACGCTGGCGTAGGAGACCCCGGTCTGCTTGGCGATCTCGATCTGCGAAACGCCCTGGGGGTTGGCCTTGAGCACCTCGGTGATCTTGGCACGGATCACGTCGCCGCTCATGCGGGTGCGCTTCTCGGCACGGACCGGAGCCGCCACACCGGCGGAGGTGATGCCCAGGCGCTTGCAGGTCGAAGCGATATCAGCCTCGACATCGGCCAGTTCGCCTTGCAACTTAGCCTTCTTGGCAACGAGTTCTTGGAGGTTGTTGTCGCGCAACCGTTGCAGCTTCTTCTGGAGTTCCTGCGTCTGGCGCTCGATCTCTTTAGTGATATCCATATTGGAGACGTGTTTTCTTTGCGGCACCCTTCCCGGCGTTTGCCGATACGAAGCGTGCATCGGGAACACAATGAAGGATCAGATCCTATTCACGCAAGAAAAATTTGCAGATCTGGCTCGCTTGTCCAACGATGTTTCGACAGGAACACAGGAGGAATCGATGTTCGGTCAGCCCTATGACAATAGTCCAACTGGTAGGCGGCAGATCGTCAGAAAACCGAGAGAAATGGCCTGAAATATCGGTTGGTTTCTGCTGCAAACCATCCGGGGAAGCTTCGTTGGAAATGGTATGACAAAAGACTGTGAATAACCTGTTGATAACTGGTTCCCTGAAACGTGATTCATGGATACCCTTCGAGTGATAGAAGCCAGCGGGTTCCCGGGTTGAAGGGCCGGTGGAAACAACCCGACCGGATGCCGCACCCGGGCGGAGGGGACGCCGGCCCCGGGACCGGGCCTGTCCGGGCAAGCGGGGCTCCCGCCGGTCGGGGTCCAGCGCCCTTGCGCTTCCGCTGATTTTCTTGGGCGGCGGGGTGGCGTGTTCGGGTCCGTGGGCCTAGGATCCGGGGGTATGAGGTCGCCGCAACCTTCCCGCCCAGGTGCCTTCACCCTGGTGGAGTTGCTGGTGGTGATTGCCGTGATCGCCCTGTTGGCGGCCCTGTTGTTGCCGGCCCTGTCCCAGGCCCGGGCCAAAGCCGGATCGGTGAGTTGCCAGAGTTCACTGAGACAGGTCGGTTTGGCCACCCAGCTGTATGCACAAGACCATCGGGGGGCCTTGCGTCTGCAATCCCCCTTGATGGTCACCAATACCTGGGCGCAGACTCTCGCATCCCAACAGAACCTGCCGGCTTCGATTTTTCTCTGTCCCACCTATCCTCCCAAGGTCTGGACCAATTGGCTGATGACCTTCGGGGTCTGGATCGATCCGCCGGAGACCCTCCGGAGTGGTCCGCTCCAGGAATTTCTCATGAGCGACCGGCTGGAACAGCCTTCGGCTTATATGCATGTGGCCGACACGACCAGTCGGGGCCGCTTGGGCATCACGTCCCGTCAATTTCATGTGTTCCGCATCGACGAGGATTATGAAATCCATGGCCGACACTCCAACCGGGCCAATGGATGGTTCTTCGATGGACATGTCGAATCCATGAATCAACCGCGTCTCAGTGGGCTTGGATTCATCGGCCTGTTCGAGCCGGACCGTTTCCCAGGGTATTTCTGAGCCGGGGAGCCGACCGTTCGGGCATTCCCGCCACTCCCCCCCTGCCACTCCCTCCCCTTAGAGTCTGCGGCCCGGTCCGGGGATCGGCGCACCTGCGGAGAGAGGCCGTCCAAGCCTCTGCGAGCCGGAAACTCCAGGACCACGAGTTTCCGGCTCTCCAGCGGAACGATGCAGTTGGATCGGTCGTGCCGGCTGCGTCTTCGTCCGCAATGGCTTCGTTGCTCGTTCGTTACGGGCCTTCCATCGGCCGACGCCTCGCTCTCGTCTCGGCTTGCGAAGGAATCCGCCGCGCCACCGCTTTCCTCCCAACGGCATCGTTGCGGCTCTCAAGCGGCCTGGAATTGACGGTGCGCCCGCAGCGCCTCCCGCGACGCCTCCGAGAGGGGGGCCTGACGGTAGACGGGATCCTCGAGCGGTTCGGCGCTGGTCGAGCGCAGCGCCCGGCCCAGCCATGCGGCCCCGAGCGGCCGGGCGACCAGCGACGGGTCGTTGGCGGCGAGGGTCGTCTCCTCCTTTTCGCCCGTGGCCTCACCGGCCCCCACCCAGAACCCGGCCCGCAGCAGGGTGGTCCGCAGCAGGGTGGCGCGGGAATAGGTGGCCAGCGCACAGGGCCGAAGCGGATCCAGCCTCGCGAAGAGCCCGCGGAACAGCGGCAGGGTCCACATCGCCGGGTTGCGGGCCGGCGAATAGGCGTCGTAGAAGATGGCGTGGGGCGCGGGGAGGGGTCCGGGGGACCGGAGGCGCTCGGGGAAGTCGGCGACCTCGGCCTGCCAGGTCACCGCAAGGGCACCGTGGGTGAAGGTGCAGCGGTGGTCCTCAATCAGCGCGCCCATCGGACCCTCGAATCCGAGCGGATAGCCCAGTTCTGCGGCGTGTTCCCGGGCGAAGCGCAGCGGTTCGAGCGTGTGGTCGAAGCTGACGAGGCGCAGCCGGCCGGGGATGCCGGCGAGGTGGCGCAGCGCGGTGGTCACGTTGGCGGCGCTGCCCAGGCCCACATCCCAAAGCACCCATTCCGGGTCGGTGCAGACGGCCATCCGCCCGGCCAGGCCCAGTTGGCGCACATAGAGCGCCTCGGCCTCGGCCACGGGGCCGATGACCGGGTGGAAGGTCTCGCCCTCGGCGAGGGAGCGGATGCTGGTGGTCCCGTTGGCCAGATGGACCAGGGCGTAGGCGGATTCCATGGGATTCGGTGACGATCTCCCGGGCGGCCGGCCACATTGAGGCGTCGGCATCCCGGGCGCCGGGTCAGTCGGCCCCCGATTCCTCCGCGGCCCCCGGGACGCCCCGGTGTCCAGGGTCGGCGCAGACCCCGCGTTTCGAGGTGGCCACGAAGTCGATGAGTTCGCGGCACACCGCCTGGGGGAATCCGTCGCGGGCCTGGCGCAGCCGCTCCGACCTGGGCAGCGGGGAGCGGAAGAGCAGGTGGTAGAGCCGCTGCAGGACCCTTCGGTCCTCCGGGCTGATGCCGGCCCGGCGCAGGCCCACCCGGTTGAGGCCGCAAAGGGTGTTGTTGTCGCGGGCCAGCGTGAACGGGGGAAGGTCCAGCGAGATGCCCGAGCCGCCCTGCATCAGGGCCAGCCGGCCGATGCGGCAGAACTGGTGGACCAGGCAGTTGCCCGAGAGGAAGGCGCGGTCGGCCACCACCACGTGGCCCCCGAGCAGCGCCCCGTTGGCGAGGACGTTGTGGTCGCCCAGCACGCAGTTGTGGCCCACGTGGGAACCGGCCATCAGGAAGTTGCCATGGCCGAGGACGGTGTCCTCGTCGAGGCGGTTCGAGCGGTGCACGGTCACGTGCTCGCGGAACACGTTGGCGTCGCCGATGCGCAGCCGCGTCGGCTGCGCATCGGCGTACTTGAAGTCCTGCGGCGCCCCGCCGAGCACGGCCCCGGCGTGGATCCGGTTGCCTGAACCCAGCCGCGTGTCGCCGGTGAGATGCACCCCGGGTCCCACCTCGCAGCGGGGGCCGAGCACGACGCCGGCGTCGATGACCGCATGGGGGCCGATCTGGCATCCGTCGCCGATCCGGGCCGACGGGTGGACCACGGCGGTGGGATGGATCTCCGGGGGCATGGGCTTGGACACGGGTCCTCAGATCAGCACGCCGACCACGCAGGCCGTCATGTAGCAGGCCAGCAGGCCGCCCAGCATCGCCTTCAGCCCGACCTGGGCGAGGTCCTTCCGGCGTCCGGGCACCAGGGCGCCGATGCCGCCGATCTGGATGGCCACGCTGCCGAAGTTGGCGAACCCGCAGAGGGCGTAGGCGGCGATCACGTAGCTGCGCGGATCCAGCGACGCCTGCTGGCGCGACAGCGAGATGTAGCCGACGAACTCGGTCAGCACGATGCGCTCGCCGAGGATCTGCCCGACGGTCAGGCAGTCCTTGGAGGGGATGCCCATCAGCCATGCGAACGGCGCGTTGGCGTAGCCCAGCAGGGTCTGCAGCGGCTGGCGGGTCTGCCAGCCGACCACGCCAAAGGCCTCCCCGAGGATCCAGTTGGCCGCGGCCACCAGGGAGGTGAAGGCCAGCAGCATGGCGATCACGTTGATGGCCAGCTTCATGCCGTCCCCGGCGCCGGAGCAGGCCGCGTCGATGCCGTTGACCGTCTCGCGTTCGATCTTCGCGCTCGACCCGGCGGCCGTCTCGCTCGCCTCGGTCTCGGGGATGAGGATCTTGGAGATCAGCAGGGCGGCCGGGGCGCTCATCACGCTGGCGGTCAGGAGATGCCCGGCCGGCACCTTGAGCAGGCCCGAATAGACGCCCATCACGCTGCCGGCGATCGTCGCGAATCCGCCGACCATCAGGCAGTGCAACTCGCTGCGGGTCATCCGCGGCAGGTAGGGCTTGATGACCAGCGGTGCCTCGGTCTGCCCCATGAAGATGTTGGCGGCGGCGCTGAGGGTCTCGCTGCCGCTGGTGCCCATGGCCCGGCGCATCACCCAGGCGGCGGCGCGGACCAGCAGCTGCAGCAGGCCGTAATGGTAGAGGATCGAGGAGACCGTGCTGATGAGCACGATGATGCCGGTGATCACCAGCGCGAAGAACAGCGCGTTCTCCGGACCGAAGGCCTTCGACATCACCGCCTCGTCGGCCAGCGGCCCGAACATCAGCCGGTTGCCCTCGTTGGCGAAGCCGATGAAGCGTCCCACGAGCTTCTGGCACGCCTCGAAGATCCCCTCGCCCGGGCCGGTCTTGAGGATGAACCAGCCGAGGGAGAACTGGAGGGCCACGCCCCAGAGCACCGCCCGGAACGGGAACCGTCGTCGGTGCTCCGAGAGCAGCCACGCCACGCCGATGAGGGCGAGTATCCCCGCCAGGCTGATGAGTTTCATGGATGTCCTGGCCCACGGTGGTCCGGCCGGGGCGCACCGACAAGCCCTTCCTCCCAATCGGGGGCGGTGCGGCGATGGGCTCCGGCTGGTCCCCCCCCGGGCATGGGCACGTCCGGTCGGCCCGCCGCTGGGCGCGCAAAGCGGGGTTCCAAAATGAGGATTGCCGCGGGATCGGCCCGCCCTATCCTGCCGGGCGTGAAGAAGGCTCACCGATCCCGGGCGCTGGTGGCATCGTCGCTCCTGGCCGCCGCCACCCTGGTGTCCGGATGCGGGGGATTCAGCGGATCCCACAGCGTGTCGCCCGCCAGCATCCTGCTGCCGGGCCTGCTCAAGGCCGATCCTCCCGCGCCGGGCCGGTCCCCCGGGCATCCGGCCGGGCCGGAAGACCGTGTCGCCCTCGCCTCCCGCGCCGGCGTGCCCGTGGCCATCGCCTCCCTCCCGCAGGCCCCGGCCGGCGGCGACGGGACCTTGTCCCACGGAGGGTCCCGTGGAAGGTCCCACTGATTTCCCTGCCATGCGTTTTCCCCTCGCGCCGACGGCCAAGATCGCCCGGCACATCGTCAAGCATAAGCTCAAGGGCTCCGGCAAGTTCGCCATGGTGCTGCAGCTCGAACCGCTGCACACCTGCAACCTCACCTGCACCGGATGCGGCCGCATCCGCGAGTATTCCACCTCGCTGAAGGACATGGTGCCCCTGGAGCAGTGCCTGGCCGCCGCGGCCGAGTGTGACGCGCCCATGATCTCCATCTGCGGCGGCGAGCCCCTGATCTACCCCAAGATCGAGGAACTGGTGGCCGGCCTGCACGGGCAGGGTCGCCTAGTGTACATCTGCACCAACGGCGTCTTCATGCGCAAGAAGATGCGCGAGTACCTGGCCAGCGCCTACACGCCGGCCTTCGAGCCGCAGTTGGCGCAGCTGCTTTCCGAGAAGCTGGTGACCGAGCAGGAGGCAGAGGCCATCCGCAAGGCCGATGCGGCCGCCAAGTCCAAGGTCGTGATCCGCCCCAGCCCGTGGCACTATTGGAACGTCCACGTCGACGGGCTGGAATACACCCACGACCTCATCGTCGAGCGCGAGGGCGTCTTCAAGGAGTGCGTGGCCGCCATCCGGATGGCCAAGATCCTCGGCTATCAGGTCGCCACCAACACCACCGTCTACAAGGAGACCGAGACCGCCGAGCTGGAGGAGATGTTCAAGTTCCTCAGCTCGCTGGGCGTGGACGGCCACACGATTTCGCCGGGCTACGACTACGACGCCGCCAAGAAGGACATGGTCAAGCGCCTGGGCAAGGATCCGGCGCAGTTCTTCCTGACCCGGGCGATGACCCGCCAGAAGTTCGGGGACATCGAGCGTTGGGGCCGGATGTTCACCATCTTCGGGACCCCGGGGTACCTGGAGTTCCTGGCCGGCAAGCGCGAGCTGGCCTGCAGCGCCTGGGCCGTGCCGACCTACAACATCCGTGGCTGGAAGGCTCCCTGCTACGTCATGACCGAGGGGCACTACCCCACCTACGCGCAGATGCTCTCCGAGGTGAAGTGGGAGCGCTTCGGCGTGGACGAGCGCGGTTGCGGCCGGGATGCCCGCTGCGAGAACTGCATGATGCACTCCGGCTTCGAGCCCTCGGGTGCCCTGAGCAGCAGCCCGCGCGACTCCTGGATCAATTTCAAATACAACTTCGGTTCCCGGCCGGCCCCCTATCCGTCCAGTCCGCAGCTCACCCAGGCGGCCTTCAACGGCGCCTCCATCGGCAAGGGCCACCTGGCCGAGGCCAAGGAGGCGGTGAATCGCGAGTTCGCCGGCGTGAAGTCGGCCTTCGCCCGGGGCGGCAACGACCTGCCGCACGATCCGTCGCACGGGGAAACCGGCGGCTCCGGCGGGTGCTCGAGCGGTGCCTCGGGTGCCGCTGGCGACCAACTCGCCGACCTCAAGGCCAAGATCGCCGCGGCCAAGAAGGTCGAGGTGAACTCCGAGTAGGCCGGCTTCAGGCAGGCCAAACCCAAGCACTGGCACCACTCCGCCCCGCCCGAGCGCCGCCCCCATCTTCCTTTCCATGTCCGCCCTGTTTCTCTCACCCCCCTCCTTCGACGGTTTCGACGGGGGCGCCGGCGCCCGCTACCAGGCCCGCCGCGAGGTCACTTCCTTCTGGTACCCGACCTGGCTGGCCCAGCCGGCCGCCCTGGTACCCGATTCGCGCCTGCTCGACTGTCCGCCCCATGACATCGGCATGGAGGAGACGCTGCGCATCGCCAAGGACCATGGGCATGTCATCATCAACACCTCCACGCCGTCGCTGAAGAACGACTGCAAGGTGGCCGAGGCCATCAAGGCGCAGAATCCCGAAACCAAGATCGGCTTTGTGGGCGCCCACACGGCGGTGCTGCCGACCGAGACGCTCAAGGCGTCCCCGGCGATCGACTGGGTCGGCCGCAAGGAGTTCGACTTCACCTGCAAAGAGGTCTGCGAGGACCGGGCCCTTGAGACCATCTCCGGCCTGAGCTTCCGCAAGGAGGGCAAGATCATCCACAACCCGGAGCGCGAGCTGATCCACAACATGGACGCGCTGCCCTGGGTGGCCGACGTCTACAAGCGCGACCTGGAGATCGAGAAATACTTCATCGGCTACCTCATGCACCCGTACATCTCGATGTACACGGGTCGCGGTTGTCCGGCCCAGTGCACCTTCTGTCTGTGGCCCCAGACCATCGGCGGGCACAAGTACCGGGTGCGTTCAGCCGAGAACGTGGCCGCGGAGATGGCCTACATGAAGCAGCTCTTCCCGCAGGTCCGGGAGTTCTTCTTCGACGACGACACCTTCACGGCCAACCTGCCGCGGGCCCGCGAGATCGCCAAGAAGCTCGCGCCGCTGGGGCTCACCTGGAGCTGCAACAGCCGGGCCAACCTCGACGAGGACACCATCCGCTTCTTCAAGGACTGCGGCCTGCGGCTCTTCCTCGTCGGCTACGAGTCGGGCAACGACGACATCCTCAAGCGCATCAAGAAGGGCGTGACCACCGACGAGATGCGCCGCTTCACCAAGGCCTGCCATCGGGCGGGCGTGGCGATCCACGGCACCTTCATCCTGGGCCTGCCGGTCGAGACGCCCGAGACCATCGAGCAGACCATGCGCTTCGCGCAGGATCTCGACGTGTTCTCCATGCAGGTCTCGCTGGCCGCGCCGTATCCGGGCACCGAGCTCTACGAGATGGCCCGCCAGAACGGGTGGTTCTCCAAGAAGGACAAGACCGACATCGTCCACGGCGACGGGTTCCAGCAGTCCACGCTGGAGTATCCGGGCCTGTCCAAGGACGAGATCTTCGAGTCGGTGGACCGCTTCTACCGCCAGTACTACCTGCGCCCGGGTCCGATCCTGCGGATCATCAAGACCATGCTGGAGGACAAGAGCGTTCTCGTGCGGCGTTGCCGCGAGGGCTACGAGTTCTTCCGCAGCCTGAACCAGCGCAAGGTCGATCTGGCCGCGGCCCAAGGCTTGGCGGGTCACTGACCCGACCGTTTCGGAGCCGGATCCGCGCACCGAGGCGGGTGGGGTTGCCCACCATCCTCGGTCGTTTCTGGGGTGAAGTGCCGCGGCAGTGCGGTCCCTCGGGAGGGCGGTGAACGTTGGGGTGCCTTGCGGCCGGGATGGCCGGATTCAGTGCATCTCCACCGCGCAGCGGCCGATGCCCCCGCGGAAGTAGTTGAAGCGGACGTTGGGGTGCAAGGCCAGGAGGGACATGGGCACGGCGGTGTCGACGATGCCCTTGGCGATCATGAGGCAGGTGAGGCGCTGGCCGAAGGGGTTGTCATGCTGGCCGGCATGCCAAATGGAGACGGCCTCGGCTTTCCAGGTTTCGACCGGGCCCACGGTGATGGCCTGGGTCGGCACGAGCGACACGTTGCCGCCACCGCTGGTCCGGGCGTTCTGGGCGATGGTCAGCGGGTGCAGGTCGACGACGCGGGTGCCCAGCTTCAGATACTCATCCGGGGTGGGCGGTGTGTTGCGGTATTTTCCGGCGCGGCGGACGGGGTCGTTGAAGGCCCAATGTTTCACGTCGCCCTGGCCTCCCTGCATGACGGCGCAGCGGACGCCGGCACCCCAGGAGGCACGGTAGGCCCGGGTGTCGGCCTTGGGGAAATGCAGGTGGGCGTCGGGCATGACCTGCTTGCGGGCGATGCGGTTGAAGCACAGGTCCCGGTCGGCCTTCTCGAAGGATAGGGGGTGACTGGCGGGAGCTTCTTTGCCATCGATGACCCATTCGTCCATGCCCCAGAAGTGGCCGGAGCGGATGTCGAGGCCGAGGGCGTTGACGATGCGGGCGACCAGCGGGAGCTGCTCGGTGGGGCCGATGGGGCCGCAGATGCCGACCGGGTTGTCGTCGGTGCTTCGCTTCCACGCCTGCACGTATTCGAGGGCTTCGGCGAGGTAGAACCCTTCGAGGGTGTCGTGGAAGGTGACCTTGAAGCCGGGGCGCGAGAGGCGCTGCATCGCCTTCGGTGTGAGCGCGGCGGCGTCGGCGACCAGTTCCGGGTCGAGGGTGGTGTAGTCCCACCAGTCCGAGGCGACGCAGGACATCGGGCGGTGGGAGGCGGAGCGGGAACTCATGCCTGCAAGCCAAGCCGGTCGAGGCTTTCGGGGCAACTTCAACCGTGTCGCTCCGCGGGATCAACCCTCCGCTCGCAGAGAAGCTCGGGAAGGCTCAACCGTCGGGCTGCGCGTTTGGGGGGAGAGGGAGTCCGCTTCTGGTGCTCGCTGCAGGTTGATCCCGCTCCTTGTACCTTTGACTGATCCCATTCCGCGGGCGGTGGGGGTTTCTGGAAAGAAACACGGCGGTCCCGGCCCGAGGGGCTGGAGACCGCCGTGATGGAGGATCGAAACCGGTCCGGAGAGCGGCTCAGGAGTTCTTGTCCCAGCCGTAGGTCAGCGGGGCGATCTCACGGCCGGACTTGTCGGTGACCTTGCGGGTCTTGGCGTCGAAGTAGCACATGACGCCAAGGCGGTCGGACATCTCGGCCAGCGAGATGACGGTCTGCACCTTGGTGGCCAGGTCGATGCCGGCGTTGGGCTGCTTGTTGGCGCGGATGGACTCGTAGAAGTTCTTGTGGTGCGCCGCGACGCTCTCGCCGGGGAAGGCCTCGCTGGTCTCGGGCTCGATGTCCTCGGCGAACGGGCGCTCCGGGTTCAGCTGCACCTTGTTGCCGCCCATGGTGAGGGTGGCCTTGTGGCCGCGGATCATCTCGGACGATCCGACCTCGTTGACGGTGCTCGAGGTGATGTGCATGACGTAGCCGCTGGGGAACTCGGCGATGAGTTGGATGATCTCCTCGACGTCACGCACGTACTGGGTGGCCTGCTCGGGCTTGCGGCCCGACTGGTTGAGGTCGGTCTTGAAGGCCTTGCTGCCGACGGCCGCGACGCGGACGGGGAACTCCGGATTGCCGGTGGCGAGCATGTACGGGTGCAGCTTGTGCGGGAAGAGGTCGCCCAGCAGGCCGGAGCAGTAGGGGTAGTACTTGCGCCAGCGGAAGAAGTGGTCGGCGTCGAAGCCCTTGGCGGTCTTGATCTGCTCGCCGAGCCACATCTTCCAGTTGATGTCGTCGGGCTTGGCCCAGGGCGCGATGGTGTAGTTCCACTCGCCGTGCGGGTTGTTGCGCATGTAGCTGCCCTGGCTCATGACGATGGGGCCGATCTTGCCGGCGCGGATCCACTCGGCGGCCTTGTGCCACTTGCGGTCGGAGCAGCCCTGCGAGCCGACCTGCAGCAGCTTGCCGGTGCGCTTGCAGGCGTCGTGGATCTGGAAGGCCTCGGCGAGGTAGCGGGTCATCGGCTTCTCGACGTAGACGTGCTTGCCGGAGTCCATGGCCTCGCAGCTCACCCTGGTGTGCCAGTGGTCGACGGTGGCGCAGTAGATCGCGTCGATGTCCTTGCGCTCGAGCAGGCGGCGGAAGTCGGCGAAGCCCTCGGGCTTGGTGCCGGTCTTCTTGGCGATCTTGGCGACGTGGTCGTCCACCCGGTGCTGGGAGACGTCGCAGACGGCGGCGAGGCCAACGTTGTTCTCCGAGTAATGCTCAAGGTTGAGGCCGACGTGGGCACCGCCGCCCTGGTTGCCGACGCCGATGAAGCCGACGACGATCTTGTCGTTCGCGCCGATGACCCGGCCGGCGTAGGGGGCGGCGAGCTTGGTCAGTGTGTTGGCCGCCGCGGCGGGCTGGTTGGCGAGGATGCCGGCGATGCCGCCGGCCGCGGCGGTGCGCTTGAGGAATTCGCGCCGGGAGGCGCCGGGCTGCGGGGAGTGGGGCTGGGGAGTGGACATGATGAGAGTGCGTTGAAGTGACTTGGCAATGGGACGGATCCTAGCGGGTTGGCATTCGAGGACAAGCGTGGGGAAGGTGGGCGGCGGAGCGGGTGGAGCCTCCGCTCGCTGGGGAGGCTCCTTCAGGGGAGGGCTATCGCGCTGCGCGCGGGGGGAGAAGGTGGTCCGCCTCCCAAGGCTCGCTCTGGCTCCACCCGCTCCGCCTTGGGGGAGGGATCTGGAAGGATGGGGTGGAGCCTCCGCTCGCTGGGGAGGCTCCTTCAGGGGAGGGCCATCGTGCTGCGCGCTGGGGGAGAAGGTGGTCCGCCTCCCAAGGCTCGCTCAGTTCTCGGGAGGGGGGACGGCGGCGGTGCGGAAGCGGTGGGTGCCCAGGCGACGCCCCGCCCGGACTTCCAACTGGTAGGTGAGGCCGGCCTCGAGCGGTGCGGCGTTTCCGTCGGAGCCCTCGGCCGGCGACATCCCGGCGGGGTTCAAGCCGTACATGAGGGAATTGAGCTGGCGGCTCTTCCCGGTCAGATCCCAGACCTTCCGGGCCGGCTCGCCCTGGGCATCGAGGGCGAAGACGCGCACGGACGTCAGGCGGTAGCGGTCGTCGAGGCTGAAGGTCACGCGGGCCACGCCGGACGCGGGCTCGGTCTCCGCCGGACGGTCGGTCGGCGTGGCCGCCCCCTTCCCGGGCGTCTGCGGACCCCGACGCCCGAACCGGGGAGGCTGGATCACGGGCCGGATCTGCGAGGCGATCTCGATGGGCTGCGGGGACGTCCAGTCGGTGAAGACCGCCACGTAGGCCAGGGCCAGCAGCGCAGCCACCCCCCCGAGGGTCCAGGCACGGCGGTTTGGATTCATGGCAGCGAGACCCCGGCGTTGCGTTCCTCGGCGGTGACCGCCCAGAGGTTGATCGGATTGAAGGAGCGGCCGTAGCGCAGGAACTCCACATGACCGTCAACCATGGCGTAGTTCGACCCGCCGCCCCGGCCGGTCTTGATCGACGTGCCGTGACGGTTCTGATGCAGCGCGCTCAGGTCGTCGAGGGCGTCGAAATCCATGTGGAAATGGACCACCCGGCCCGAGTCGCGTTCGCCGAAGGCGACGGTCTGCGACGGCTCGGGGATGTCGTTCTCACCGATGACCACCTCGCCGTTGCCCTGGGCCCGGAACTCGCCCATCTGGCCGGCCCCGACCCGGCGGCGGTAAAAGTCGTTGAAGCCGTTGATCAGGTAGGTGCGGGGGGCGTACTCCGCGACGCGGTCGCCGGCGCCCGGGACGTTGGTCGTGCCGCGGGCCCCGGAGTCGACCGGGCACTTGAGGATCTTCAGGTCCACGTAGTAGGGCCGCAGGGTGGTGCACCAGCGGTTGGTGACCAGCCGGGGCGGGAACCGGCCAGCGTGGTCGCCCGCGTACAGGTGGAGGGCCAGGCCGAGCTGCTTCTCGTGGTTCAGGCAGGCGATGCGCTGCGCCGAACCCTTGGCCGCGGCGAGGGAGGGCAGCAGCATGCTGGTGAGGATGCCGATGATGGCCACCACGACGAGCAGTTCGATGAGTGTGAAGCCGTTGTGCGATCCGGGTCGGGCCGGACCTGGCGGGCGGGATGCGGTGGGCGGGACCATCGGTGGGGCGGGATTCCCGGGAGCGTTCCCGGTTTGGAGAGGAAGAGTCGACCGTTTCCGTGGTCGGGTCAAACGGCCCGCTTCGGGGAGCCCGCCCCCCGGGCCACCCTCCAGCACCACGCCCAGCCGCCGACCAGCGCCGCGCCGACGACCAGGGCCGGGGCCGTCGCCGTCCCGGAGAGCCAGAGCCCGAGTGCGCTGATCGCCGGACCGGAGCCCATACCCAGCCCGATGAAGGCCTCATGGATGCCGCCGTGCTCGCCATGGATGTCGCTGCCGTCCATCGCGTAGAAGAGCGACGAGTAGTAAATCAGCCCGGTGCCCCAGCCGAAGGCGATCTGGGCGACGAGGAGCATCCAGACCTCCCGCGCGGTCATGACGGTGACGAAGCCCCCGATGAGCAGCAGGAACGATCCCAGGAACCAGCCGATCCGGTAATGCCAGCCATGCCAGCCCCAGAGGATGGCGAAGGTCAGCGTCCGGACGAGGAACCAGGCCGACAATAGCCGGCCCGCCTCCTCGATCCCCAGCCCGGCCCGCCCGGCGATCCCGGGCACGACGGCGATGAGGGTGTTCATGGCCATGTAGGCGAAGGGGTTGCCCATCCAAGCCAGTTTCCGGAACACCTGCGTGACCCGGGCGTCCCGGGTCGGCCCGGGCTCGTGTCGCGGGCCGGGGGCGATCGTCGGCCCAGGGGCCCCGATGGCGATGGACGCGCCGCGGGCGTGGTCCCGCTCGAGCCGACCGAGGCTGATCCACTGCAGGGCGTGGATGGCCAGCGGCAGCCAGTACAGGCTGGCCCGGCCGAGGTGCTCGAAGAGGGTGCCCCCGACGAAGTAGGCCAGGCCGGCCGTGGCGGCCCAGACGACGTTGTACAGGCCCACGCGATGGGGCAGCCGGTGCCGTGGCTCGCGCTCGGAGGCCAGCGCCTCGAGCATGGGCCACGTGAAGCACAGGGCCAGGGTCCAGACCAGCAGGGCCAGCACCTGTCCCGATGCCCCGGGGAGCATCCAACCCAGGGCCACCCCCAGCCCCATGCCTCCGAACCCGATGCGCAGGCTGGTGAAGTACCCGTGGCGCTGGCCGAAGCGCCCGGCATACCAGGACGTCCCGACATACAGGAATCCGTGGACCGCACTCAGGGCGAGGTTGTCGAGGTTGGAGAACCCGTGCTCCCGCTGGAGCAGGAACATGAGGTAGTTGAAATAGTAGGAGGCGGCGAAGGCGTTGGTGCCCTCGAGCACGAAGTAGCCTGTCTTCCCAGGCGGGTTGGACTTCACGGTGGTACGCCGATCCGAACGGCGCGCCGGGAGTCAACGGCCCCCGTGGGCCGCGTGCAAGCGTGGGAACGGGGGCCTCGGGGTGCGGATCGATCTGGACAGCGGTGCCCCGGCAGCGATTTTTCGCCCATGTCGTGCGAGTCGTTGCGGCCAAGTCCTGCGTGTGTCCTAGGAGCCTTGCTGGCGGCGAGCCTCGTCGCCCCGCGGGCCGAGGCCCAACTGGAGGACGTCCGGATCGAGGGGGTGCCCGACTACGAATGGCATGCGGGGTGTTTCGGCACGGCCACGGGCAACCTGATGGGCTTCTGGGACCGCAACGGGTTCCCCGAGTTCTACACTGGTCCGACCGGCGGAGGCGTGGCGCCGCTCAACAGCCGGGCCAGCCAGGGCAACCAGGGGATCTTCTCGCTCTGGGCCTCGAAGGCCGGTCGGGATGGCCGGCCGGCCAACCTTCCGGGCCACGAGGACGACTACTACGTCGACTACGAGAGCGTCTCGGCCGACCCGTTCCGGGTGGCCGGTCGCCGGGAGCATGTGCCGGACTGCCTGGGCGACTTCATCGGCCTGAGCCAGGACAAGTGGGCCGACCTCGGCGGCGAATGCCGGGGCAACATCGACGGCTTCTCCTACGTGCACTGGGACCGGAGCGCGGCCCGCCGTTGGGCGCGTCCCGGCCGGGAACCCTCGATCCCCGACGGCTCGGACATCGCCTCGGGGCTCGTCACGTGGACCCGGTTCCGCGGGGGCGAGGCCTCAAGCTTCTGCCAGTTGGCCGACTTCAATCCCAAGGTGACCGGGGGCGCCGGGTTCACCTACGCCGACCTCAAGACCGAGATCCGTGCGGGGCGGCCGGTGCTGCTCTTCATGCAGCCCAACGACGAACTGTCGCGGCCTCTGGCCGGGGTGGCCCGGGTCAATCCGGACATCCACGGGATGCTGGCCTATGGATACTGGGTCGGTGACGACGGCACCCCGTACGTGCGTTACCGGACCAGCTGGGCCAGCGGCGACCAGATGCTCTCGCCGTGGACGGCCGCGCCGTGGCTGCCGGGCACCCTGGGCTTCCCGTTGCGGGGGGTGATCGGCTACCAGCCGCTGCCCAGGATCCGCTCCATCCGCCGCGAAGGGGCCGAGGTGGTGTTGTCGTGGGATGGCTCGGCGGCGGTGGTGCGCGATGCGACGGCCGGGGAACGCCGCCAGGCGCAGCGTTTCGTGGTGGAGCGCGCCGGCAGCCCCGAGGCGGCCGTGTGGACGCCGGTGTCCGAACCGATGGAGGCCCTGGAATTCCGGGAACAGGCGCCGGCCGGGGGCGACATGTTCTACCGGGTGCGCTCGGTGCCGGTCTGGTGAGCGGCCTGCGGGATGGCCTGATGGGCTGCGGGTTCGCGCCGGATCCATCCGCCCCCGAGCACCCGGTCCCCGTCGTAGAAGACGCAGGCCTGTCCGGGGGTGACCGCCCGGGCCGGCGCGTTCAGGCGGACCCGGGCGGTGTCGCCGGGACCCGGTTCCACGGTGCCGGTGGCGCCGGGGTGGTTGTAGCGGATCTTGGCCGTGGCTTCGAAGGAGGCCGGGGGCAAGTCCCAGAGGATCCAGTTGCAGTGGTCCACGGTGAAGGTGGAGCGGTTGAGCTGGGATTCGTCGCCGACGACCACCCGGTTGGAGGCGGGATCGAGCTCGAGCACGTACAGCGGCTCGGCCGACGAGATGCCGAGGCCCTTGCGCTGGCCGATGGTGAAGAACTCGATGCCGTCGTGCCTCCCGAGCACACGCCCACCGGTGTCCACGATCTCCCCGGCGTGCCGCTCGACGAGCCGGGATTGCTCGAGGAATCGCCCGTAATCGTTGTCGGGCACGAAGCAGATCTCCATCGATTCCTCCTTGTCGGCGGTGCGGAGGCCGCACTCGCGGGCGACCTCGCGGGTGTCGGACTTGGTCTTCTCTCCGAGCGGGAACAGCACGCGGGCCAGCTGGTGCTGACGGAGGGAGAAGAGGAAGTAGCTCTGGTCCTTGCGCGGATCCCGGCCGCGCAGCAGGAGGGTCCGGCCCTCGGGCGTGCGTTCGACGCGGGCGAAGTGGCCGGTGGCGACGAGGTCGCAGCCGAGTTGGCGGGCCCGGTCGAGCAGGGTGCCGAACTTGAGGTGCTGGTTGCACATCACGCACGGGTTGGGCGTGCGCCCGGCGCGGTATTCGTCGGCGAAGTACCCGATGACGCGTTTCTGGAATTCGGCGGATTCGTCGATGAGGTAGTAGGGGATGCCCAGGCTGGCGCTGACGCTGCGGGCATCCATGACGGCCTGGGGGCCGCAGCATTTGTCCTCGGCCCGGTTGACGCAGTCCTGGGGCCACAATTTGAGGGTGACCCCGACGACGTCGAATCCCTGCTCGAGCAGGAGGGCCGCGGCGGCGGAGGAATCCACGCCGCCGCTCATGCCCACCAGCACCCGCTGCCTGCGTTGAACCATGTCGTTCACGGGGACGAAGGTACCGGGAGGTGGGGGCCAATGCGATGGCGCTCTGTGGGAGCGGTCCTGCGTTCGCAGGCAACGTTGGGGCCGGTGGGGTCTTCGAGCTGGCGCGCGAAGGGGAACAGGATGTCGACGTTCCAGTGCTTACTTCGGACCGATCCCGCTTCGCTGGGGGCGGCGCCATCGCTGGGTATCGATCCGTCGCTCGCCGGGGGAATCGGGGACGGGGCTTGGCTCGGGGGCGTTTTGGCCGTATGCACACGGCCCGATGGCGTCTTTTGATCGTCCCCCGTTCCGGCCCCGGAGGCCGTTTGCCGGCCCTCCCCACTCCGGCTCCGGTTTTGGACCGCGGTCCGGTCCCCGATCGGGTCCGCCGGCGCCGGCCCTGCCGCAGGTGGACACGACGCATTGGCAGACGCCCTGGGTCTGGCTCAAGTACCACACGCAACAACCGGTGGTGTACCCGGCGATGATCCGGGACGCCTCGGCCGGTTCGAAGCCCGGGGACTGGGTGAATGTGTACGACAAGTCGGGTTCGCCCTGCGGCAACGGGCTGTGGAATCCGCGCTCGAAGGTGCCGCTGAGGCTCTTCCACTGGGGCGAATCCTTCGTCGAGGAATCGCTGTTGGTGGACCTGCTCGACCGCGCGATGGACCACCGGGTGGAGTTCCTGCGCCTGCCCGAGGTGACGGACGCGTTCCGGGTGGTGCACTCCGATGCCGACGGCCTGAGCGGCCTGGTGGTGGACAAGTTCGCCGACGTCTTGAGCGTGCAGGTCCACAGCCTGGGCATCGCCCAGCGGTTGGCCGCATGGATTCCGCGGATGCACGCCCGGTTGGGCACCCAGCGGATCGTCTTCGAGGTCGATGACACGGTGGCCCGCAACGAGGGCATTTCGCCGACGACGGTGAAGTCGGACCCGGTGCGCGCGGTGAAGATCCAGGAGCACGGCATCCGCTATGAGGTGGATTTCAAGGAGGGCCACAAGACCGGTTTCTTCTGCGACCAGCGCGACAACCGCCTGAAGCTCTCTCGCTACACCCGGGGCAAGCGGGTGCTGGACCTGTGCTGCTATTCGGGCGGGTTCTCCATCTCGGCGATGCTGCTGGGCGGGGCCGCCGAGGCGACGGGGGTGGACCTCGACGAGGCGGCCGTCGCCATGTCCAAGCGCAACGCCAACCTGAACCAGGTGCGCGTGAACTGGGTGGACTGCGACGCCTTCAGCTACGCCCGGCAGATGCGCGACAACGGCGAGTCCTGGGACGTGGTGATCCTCGACCCGCCGAAGCTCATCCACAGCCGCGATGACGAGGACGCGGCCGAGGGCCGCCAACGCTACGAGGACCTGAACGGGCTGGGCATGGTGATCACCCGGCCCGGGGGCCTGCTGGTGAGCTGCTCCTGCTCGGGCATGATCTCGGCCGAGGAGTTCGAGGACATCGTGGTCCGCATGGCCGTCCGGACCCGCCGTCGATTGCAGATCCTCGATCGCACGGGGCCCGGTGAGGACCACCCGGTGATGTCGAACTGCCCGGAGAGCCGCTACCTGAAGGTGATCTGGGCCCGTGTCTGGTGAGCCCCCCGGCCTGCGGCCCCGGGGGCGTCCCGCTCCTTGACAGCGCCTCGGATTGAGCGAGTAAAACCCAAGTTCGCGCCCGAAACGTCGGTGCGCCCTTTTTTCAACACACCATGAGTCAACCGGAACAGCATTCCTTCCAGGCCGAGATCCAGCAGCTGCTGAGCATCGTCATCCACTCCCTCTACACCGACCGCGAGGTCTTCGTGCGGGAGTTGGTCTCCAACGCCGCCGACGCGTGCGAGAAACTCCGTTTTCTGCAGGCCAGCGGCCAGGCGCCCGGCGGCGAGACCGGTCCGTCCATCGCCATCACGGTCGACGAGAAGGAGTCCACGCTGACCATCGCCGACACCGGCATCGGCATGACCCGCGACGAGTTGGTCCAGAACCTGGGCACCATCGCCCATTCGGGCACCAAGGCCTTCCTCAAGGCGCTGGCCGAGCAGCAGAAGCCCGACACCCGGCTCATCGGCCAGTTCGGCGTCGGCTTCTACTCGGCCTTCATGGTCGCCCGAAATGTCACGGTCGTGACCCGCTCCCAAGCGGCCGGTTCCGAGGGTTGGAAGTGGACCAGCGAAGGCGGCAACGGCTACACGCTGGAACCCGCACCCGACGCGGCTCCGGGCACCCGGATCACCCTCGGCCTCAAGGAAGACGCCAAGGAGTTCGCGCAGGCCGGCAACCTGGAGCGCATCGTCAAGCGGTACTCCAATTTCGTGGCCTTCCCGCTGGAGCTCGACGGCAAGCGGGTCAACACCGTCCAGGCCATCTGGGCCCGCTCGAAGAACGAGGTGAAGGAGGAGGAGTACCAGGAATTCTACGAGTACCTCGCCCACGACAACGAGCCGTCGAAGTACCGGCTGCACTTCACGGCCGACGCGCCCATTGCCGTCCAGGCGTTGCTCTTCGTGCCGTCGCGCAGCCTCGAGATGCCCGGCATGGTGCGCCAGGAGTCGGAGGTCCACCTGTACTGCCGCAAGGTGCTCATCGAGTCGAAGCCGAAGGGGCTCCTGCCGGAGTGGCTGCGGTTCGTGCGCGGCGTGGTCGACAGCGAGGACCTTCCGCTGAACGTCTCCCGCGAGCGGATGCAGGACTCCGACCTCATGCGCAAGCTCAGCAAGGCGCTGACCAACCGCTTCCTCAAGCACCTGGCCGAGGAGGCGGTCAAGGACGCCTCCGCCTATGATGGGTTCTATGCCGAATACCACCGCTTCCTGAAGGAGGGCGTGCTCAGCGACTGGGAGAATCAGGCCGCGCTGGGCAAGCTCGTGCGCTACGAGTCGTCCGCCACCGAGGCGGGCAAGAAGACCTCGCTGGCCGACTACGTGAAGCGCATGCCCGAGGGCCAGAAGGAGATCTACTACCTTCTGGCCAGGGACCGTGCGGCGGCCGAGGCGAGCCCGTACTTCGAGGTGTTCCGCGCCCGCCAATTCGAGGTGCTCTTCGTGGACGACCCGATCGACGAGTTCGTGATGGATCGCCTGCGCGAGTTCGAGTCCAAGACCATCACGGCGGCCGAGAAGGCCGAGCTGGATGTCGAGAACGCCTCCAAGGACGGCGCCCTCTCCGACGACGAGGCCACGTCGCTGGCCGGATGGCTCAAGCTGACCTTGGGCGAGTCGGTCCACGAGGTGCGGTCCTCGAAGCGCCTGGTGGACAGCCCCGTGGTCGCCCTCGACAGCGACAAGTTCATGACCGCCAGCATGCGCCGCACGCTCAAGGCCATGGGCCGCGATGCCATGGCCGGCGACGAGGCGGCCCCGGACTTGGAGATCAACCCCCGGCACCCGGTCATTGTGAAGCTCAACCAACTGCGCCAGAACGACGCCGCGCTGGCGGGTCTGGTGGCCGAGCAGTTGAACGACCAGGCACGGCTGGCCTCGGGTCGCCTTGAGGACCCACGCGCCATGCTCCAGCGCATGAACACGCTGTTGTCCAAGGTCGTGGGCGCCTGATCGGTCCCGGGCGATGGGCCCTGATCAAACGGCCCGGTGGCGGTGGTGAGGGATTGCCTCGCCGTCCGCCACCGGGTCTTCGTGTGTTCCTGATCCGTGGTTCCGCTGCGGAGTTCCGTCGCCAGCGGAGCCGGCTCAGACGTTGAACTTGAAGACCAGCACGTCGCCATCGGCGACGGCGTATTCCTTGCCTTCCATCCGGTAGAGCCCCTTCTCGCGGGCCGCAGCCACCGACCCGCAGGCCACCAGGTCCTTGTAGGCCACGGTCTCGGCCTTGATGAAGCCCCGCTCGAAGTCGCTGTGGATGACGCCTGCCGCCTTGGGCGCGGTGTCGCCGGCGTGGATGGTCCAGGCCCGGACCTCCTTCTCGCCGGCCGTGAAGTAGGTGCGCAGGCCGAGCAGGTGGTAGGTCGCGCGGATGAGCGAACCCACGCCCGACTCGGTGACCCCAAGGGCCGTCAGGAATTCCTTGGCTTCCTCCTCGGAGAGGTCCACCAGGTCGCTTTCGATCTGGGCGCTGATCACCGTGGCCTCGCAGCTCAGGTGGCTCTTGGCGTACTCGCGCACCTTCACCACATGCGGGTTCGAGTCGGCGGTGGCCAGGTCGCCCTCCTTCACGTTGCAGGCGAAGAGGGTGGGCTTGTCGGTCATGAGCCAGAAGCTCCTCGAAAGCGCCTTCTCCTCGGTGGTCAATGCGCAGGTCAGGGCGGGCTTGCCGGCGTCGAGGTGCGGCTTGAGCTTGGCGAGCACCGCCTGTTCGGCCAGCGCTTCCTTGTCCCCGCGCTTGGCATCCTTGGCCACCTTGTCGAGGCGCTTGCTGACCGACTCGAGGTCGGCGAGCACCAGTTCGGTGGTGATGGTCTCGATGTCCCGCACCGGGTCCACGCTGCCGGACACATGGTGGATGTCGGCATCCTCGAAGCAGCGGACCACCTGCACGATGGCGTCGACCTCGCGGATGTGGCTCAGGAACTTGTTGCCCAGACCCTCGCCCGCGCTCGCGCCCTTGACGAGGCCGGCGATGTCGACGAACTCGATGGCCGCCGGGATCACCACGCCGGTCTTGGCGATCTTCTGGAGGACGGCCAACCGCTCGTCGGGCACGGTGACGATGCCCACGTTGGGGTCGATGGTGCAGAACGGGTAGTTCGCCGCCTGCGCCTTTCGGGTGCGGGTGACTGCGTTGAAGAGGGTGGACTTGCCGACATTGGGCAAGCCGACGATGCCGGCCTTGAGCATAACGAGGTGCGGAGCAAAGCCCGACCGGGCGCCCCGGGAAAGGGGATTCCGCGGGCCGGCCTGTTTCGTCCGGGCGGCGCCCTCAGCGTCCCGGAACCGGCGGCCGGGTGGTCCCGGGGCCGGCGAAGGGGTCGGGCAGCAGGCGCCGCACGGCCTCCGGCAGGGGGGCTTCGAGACGGTCCATCGCGGCGATCCATCCCGGCTCGACCACCCCGGTGGGCCTGCAGCCCCGGGCCAGGCCGCGCATCAGGGTGACGGCATAGTGCAGGAGCCCCTGACGGTACGGCAGGTGGAAGGCCGCCAGGGCGATGCCGAAGACGACCGGGTTCCACCCTTGGGCCAGACCGTCCTCGACGGCGGCGAGGTAGCGCTGGACGGCCCGGAGGTCCCGGGCGGACCGGAGGCGCGAGAGTTGCCGCCGGCCCACTCGGAAGGAGGCCTCGGCCCAGCGGCCATCCCGGCGGACGGGGTAGTCATGGTCGAGCCGCAGCAGGTCCCGATGCCGTCCGAGCCGCATGGCCTCGGCCGCGGCGAGGATCACCGGCCAGTCGAGCCCCACGATCACCGTGTCCCGGTGTGCCTCGAGGAATTCCGCCGGATCCCCCCGGGAGGTCCCGGCCGGGATCGGCAGGCCGACCGGCCCGGTGGGCAACGCGGGGTCCCAACCCGTCTCCTCCGCATCGGAGGCACCCGGGAAATCCGGGCGCCGTGCGGTCGGGACGAGGTCGGTGGAGGTCCGGTCCATCGGGAGGCGAGGCTAGCCGGGTCGGCCGGATTCTCCAACCGGAGTTCCTTTCGGAGGGGGGCGGCGGCCGGCCGCGGTGGGTTGCGGCCCGGCCGGGCTTGGGTCGACCGCGCCAACCGTCCGATTGGCGGATTGAATCCGGCGGAACGGGCGGGTTACCTTGGGGCGCTCCGACGGTGGATGGGGCGGTTGGCGCAGCGGTTAGCGCAAATGCTTTACACGCATTGGGTCGGGGGTTCGAATCCCTCACCGCCCACCATCCTCATGGCGCACCCGTCCTGCGGTGCCGGTCCTGCGGTTGCAAATTCGGTCCAGCCCTCGTTCCAGCGCATGCGAATCCTCTGCGTCCACGCCCACTTCGACGATTTCGAGTTCGTCGCCGCGGGCACCTTCGAGCTGTTTCGCCGCAAACATGGCCCCGACCTGCGCGCCAAGGTCGTCGTCTGCACCGACGGGCGCTCCGGCCACCACTGGCGCACCCCGGCCGAGACGGCGAGCATCCGCCTTGAGGAGCAGGCGGCGGCGGCCGCCCTCGGGGGATACGGCTTCGAGCGGTTGGCCCGCCCCAACGGCCAGCCCTTCGGCGAGGCGCGCCTCCCGAGCAACGACCTGCTGGCGGCGCTCTGGAAGTCCATCCGCGATTTCGAGCCCGACTACCTGTTCTGTCCGCCGCTTCCGGCCGACCCCCGGGCGGGCGTCCATCCGGACCACATCACCGTGGCCGACGCCGTCCGCCGGGTGGCCTACATGATCAATGTCCCGCATGCGTTCGTGGACGACTATCCTGGGGAGGGCGGTGGGGAGGCCCGATGGATCCGTACTCCGGTGATCCTCAACACCTGGGACAGCTACATCGGCCAGGGCCCGCAGTCGGTGCCGGATCTGGTGGTCGACGTGTCGGGATCGTTCGACCAGATCGTCTGGCAATCCTGGTGCCACCAGAGCCAGATCCGGGAATGGTTGCCCTGGGTGGGGCGGCACGGCATCGACCGGATCGGGACCATGGACCAATGGGAGACGGTGCTGCGCCGGCGCTTCCGCGACCAGCGGGTCGGCATCGGGCTGGGCGAGGGGGCACCGCTGGAGGCCTTCTCGCTGACCTCCTGGGGCCAGTCGGCCGACTGGGAACGGCTGTCGCGTGATTTTCCGGCCTTCGAGCGGCGAACCCGCCCCTGAGAGTCCGCCGATCGGGGCCACGGATCCCCCGACCCCCGACCCCGGCTCCGATCCGTCTCCGGGAAAGCCGGGAAAACAGGTTGACACCCCGCATCGAAATCCGAAGACTCACGACGTAACCAAGCTCAGCGTTCTTAGGACCAAGGAGCCGTCGAACAACGGATTTCGCATGAAACATCTCATTCCCAGCGTGAGCGCCCTCTCAATCGGCGCTGCGAGCCTCGCAGTCACCACTGCCCTTCAAGCCGCCGAAGGCGGGGCCAAGCCTTGGACGGTACGTGCAGGCATCTCCGGCTTCTACAACGACAACGTGTACACCCGGAACGACCTGCCCAAGGTCGACAGCTTCGGTTTCGAGCTGACCCCGGGATTCAGCCTCAACCTTCCGGTCAACGACGGGCAGACGGTGGTCGGCCTCCGGTACGACTACCTGCTGCGTTACTTCGAGAACCGCGAGAAGTCCGTCGACCACAACCACGTCGTCGACGCCAACCTGAGCCACAACTTCAACAGCCGCTTCAAGCTCGACGTCTTCGACAGCTTCGCCCAGGCGCAGGAGCCGCAGCAGCTGGGCCAAGGCGCCGGTGGCGCTGGCATCCTCTTCCGGGCCGAGGGCACCAACTTCCGCAACATCGCCGGGTTCGACCTCACCTCCCAGCTCGCCGAGAGCTGGAGTGCCGTCACGGGCTTCCGCAACAACATCTTCCGTTTCGATGAGCTGGCCTTTGCGCAGTCCCTCGACCGCGTCGAGTACCTGCCCTCGGTCAACCTGCGGTATCAGGTGGCTCCGACCTCCAGCATCGGTCTGTTCTACCAGTACGGCATCACCGATTTCGACGGTCCTGGTGCCAACGTGGGCTTCGTTCGCGATGTCAACTCGCATTTCATCGCCGCGACGATCGATCACGACTTCGCCGCGAACCTCACCGGGTCGCTGCGTGGGGGCATCCAGTACAATGATTTCGCCGAGTTTGCCGGCGTCCGGGACCGCGATGGTGTCGCCCCCTACGTCGATGGCCAGCTGACCTACGGGTTCCTCCCCGGATCGTCGCTGACCGTGGGCGTCCGTCATCAGTTGACCGCAACCGATGTCGGCATCCTGGGCACCGTGGGCGGCGGCCTGTTCTCGGATCCGATCCGCGGCAGCAGCGCCACCTCGGGCCGCGTCAGCCTCTCCCACAGCTTCACCCCGAAGCTGGTCGGATCGATCAATGGTCTCTATCAGTCCGGCACCTTCATCGGTGGCGGACCTGGCATCGACGGCCAAGGCGACGGCTACGCCTCCGCGGACGTCACCCTCTCCTACCGCATCACCCAGAACATCTCGGCCCGTGCGTCGTACGCCCACGATCGCGTGGACTCCGATCTGGTGAACGACCTCCGCGAATTCGCCCGCAACCGGGTGGTCCTCGGCGTGAACTTCACCTACTGAGAGTTTCCAACCTTGGCGTAGGAGGCTGGAACACCCCTTCTGGCCTCCTCTTTTTTTGCACATGGAAGTTTCCAAGGCACCCCAGTCCACGGATTCCAAGCTCCATTTCCTGGATTACTGGCGGATCATCCGCATCCGCAAGGCGGTCATCCTGGCGGTCTTCCTGCTGGTGGTCATCACCACGGCCATCATCACCCAGTTCCAGCCCGAGTCCTACTCGTCGCTGGCGCGGATGAAGGTGGAGAAGGACACGCCGCTGACCCAGCTCATGATGGGCAGCGGTCCGTTGACCCCTGCGTTCGACCAGTACTTCCTCCAGACCGAATTCCAGGTCATCCGCTCGCCCAAGATCCTCAACGAGGTGATCAAGGATCTGAAGCTGGCGAGGGTCTACGCCGAGCGCGACAAGCAGCCCGGTGAGCTGCCCATCCAGGACGCCTACGAGACGCTCGCCCGCGAGGTCGACATCACCCAGTACCGCAACACGGCGATCATCGAGATCACGGCCTTCAACGAGGACCGCGAGCTGGCCGCCCGCATCGCCAACAAGATCGCCGAGGTCTACGGCGCCTACCGCAACAAGAACCGGTCGGGTCGCAGCGATCTCGCCTGGACGGCCCTGACCAACAAGCTGGCCCGCTACGACAAGGAGGTCGCCGAGGCCCGCGAGACCCTGGACCGGCTCCGCATCGAGCTGAAGGTGCCCGAGGACATCGCCGACACCGGCCAGATCCAGGGTCTTTCGGCCCAGGAACTGGCCCGCAGCACCGGTGTTATCCAAGACTACCAGACCCGCATCACCCGCAACAACCGGCTGCTGGAGCAGTTGGGCCAGCACAAGGGGGACCAGTTGCTCAACGCCCTGGTCGTCGCCAATCCCACGGCCGAGCTCAACACGCTGATCGGCGCCCGCAACTTCGCCCTGCGCCAAGCCTCCGGCCTGAGCCCCGACTTCGGTCCCGATCATCCCGAGGTCCTCAAGTGGTCCCTCCAGATCGCCAAGCTCGACGAGCAGCTCGATGGCACCGTCCAGGGCATCCTGAGCGGCATGCGCTCGACCCTCGAGGCCGAGAAGGCGGCCATGGAGAACCAGAAGACCTTCCTCCAGGAGGCCATCGACAAGAACTCCAAGGACACGGAGCGATTCCGACCCTACATCGTCGCCCGCAACGACTTCGAGAGCGCCCGGCGCATCCGGGACGGCATCAAGATCCGCGTGGCCCAGGAGGACATCGACCGCGACCTGAGCAGCACCTCGGCCGTCGAGATCATCAACGAGGCCCTCCCGGGGACCAACCCGGTGCGGCCCAAGAAGGCCGTCAACATCACCATCGGCGTGGTCTTCGGCCTCATCCTCGGCATCGGTCTGGCGTTCTTCATCGAATACCTCGACACGTCGGTGAAGACGATCGACGACGTCGAGCAGGCCCTCCAGGCCCCGGTGCTGGGTGTCATCCCGCAGAACGTGGGCGCCCTCATGTCCGAGGGGGCCGACAGCCCCCACGCCGAGGCCTACCGCGTGCTGCGAACCAACGTGCTCTTCTCGCGCAAGGATCCCAACTGGCGTACGATGACGGTCGTCTCCGGTGGCGCCGGCGAGGGCAAGTCCACCACGATCTTCAACCTCGCCACCGTGTTCGCCCAGAACGGGAGCCGGGTGCTCATCGTCGACTCCGACCTGCGTCGTCCCAGCCTTCACAAGATCCTCAACGTCTCCAACAACGCGGGCCTGACCAACTACCTGCTGAGGCAGAACCGCCTGGAGGAGGTCATCCAGACCACGCCGGTGCAGTCGCTCGACTTCCTGCCGTCCGGCCGCCTGCCGAGCAGTTCCATCGGCATCCTGAACTCGGTCGCCATGAAGGAGTTCGTGGCCGAGGCCAAGAGCCGCTACGACTTCGTCTTCTTCGACTCGCCGCCGATCATGGGCGTCAGCGACGCCTCGGTGTTGGCAAGCGAGGTCGACATGGCCGTTCTCGTGGTGCAGTACCGCAAGTACCCGCAGCAGATGACCCTCCGCGCCAAGCAGATGGTCGAGAAGGTCGGCGGGCACCTCTTGGGCGTGGTGTTGAACAACATCAACATCAGCCAGGACAGCTACTACTACTACTACAGCGGCTACTACTACGACTACTACTCGAAGAGCGAGGAGAGCAACCCGGAGGGGGAGCGCAAGCTCTCCAAGCGTAAGCGCACGGAGGCCAAGCTGTCCGAGACCAAGGCCTCGGACACGGCCGTGGCGGCCGTCGAGCCGAAGTCCCCGGAAACCAAGCCCGGCAAGGAGACCAGGTATTGAGCCGCGATCCCGGGTCCGTTACCTTCCCTACGGCTTTTCATCATGATGCGTCGATTCGTCCAACATGCGCTGGTCCCGTGGGTGGTTCTCCTGATGGTGCTCTGCGGGGGGTGCCAGTCCGGTTTCGAGTCCACCGGTCCGTCCGGTGGCGGCACCGCTGCCTCCGCCAACCCCGCCGCCCCGGGAACCAACGGGGTCTTCAGCATCGACCGGATCGCCGTCGGCGACATCATCCGGGTGATGTACGAGGCCTCCGTGCCGATCGCCCCCTCCGAGATCCAGGTCCCTGAGACCGGCCTGGTGACGATCCACATGGGGGAGCAGGTCCAGGTGGCCGGCCGCATGGCCGCCGACGTGTCGAAGGAGATCCGCGACCTCTTCACCATCAAGAAGCAGATGTACAAGCGCCTCTCGATCTATGTCCAGGTGCTGGGTCGCACGGTCTCGGTCGGCGGCGAGGTGCGGGCCACCGGTTCGTTTCCGTTCGAGGGCGGCATGACCGTGCTCAAGGCGATCAACCGGGCCGGCGGGTTCACCGAGTACGCCGACCGCAAGAAGGTGCGCATCACCCGCGTCAACGGCCAGCAGATCACGGTGGATTGCAAGGCTGCCCTCAAGAAGCCGGAGCTGGACCTGCCGCTCTACCCGGGCGACCGGGTGGATGTCCTGCGCAGCATCCTCTGAACCGACGCGGGATGTTCGAGTTCCGCTTCCCCGACGGTACCGCCCAGACGTGGTCCGGGGAGCTGCTCACCATCGGCCGTGACGCCTCCAACGGCTGGGTGCTGGCCGTACCCGGTGTCTGGCCACGGCATGCCGAGGTCCGACGCGCCGCCGACGGTCGCCTGACCGTCAAGTCCCTGGGCGATGCCGTGGTCTCGGTCAACGGGGTGCCCGTCCGGGAAAGCGTGCTGCACTGGGGCGATCTGGTGGCCCTCGGCTCCGCTGCCGTGAGATTCCACCTGCGCCCGCCGGTCCAGCGCGGGCTCCGTGGCTGGGAACGCTCGCTGTGGGCCCTGCTCGCCCTGTGTGCCCTAGGCCAGGCCATCGTCGTCGTGGTCCTTCGTCGGTGAACCAAGCCGCGACCCTGGCTCCTGGATCGCTCGGCCCCGCTCGGGCTTGGAGTCTTCTTCCAGGCTTCCCGCCCGGCCCGGCTCCGGGGCGCCCGTCAGCCCGAGGCGGTAGACAGGTCCTTCAGGTCGGCCCGGATGGACTCGTAGCTCACCGCGTACTGGGCGGCGATGGGATCCGGGGTCTTGCCGTGGCGTTCGCAATACTGGGCGTAGGCGCCGGTCCACCAGTTGGCGTGCCCGGTTTTTCCCTCCGACCGCCAGCGTTCCCAGTTCATCAGCACCTTGCTCCAGCAGGCGTCCCCGTAGGCGACGGCCTCGTGGGCCGAGGGCATGTCCGAGACGTACCAATCCCGGCCGATGCGGGCGTGAAGCACCTCGTCGGCCCAATCGAAGTCCTGGAAGGTCGCCGCCAGGGGGTTTCCGGCCGCGAGGGCCGTTTCCCATTCGTGACGTTTTCCGGTCCGTGGCATGAGCCCCTGCTCGATGAAGTAGAGCACGGCATGCCGTTCCTTCGGGGTGAGCTGGGTGTTGAGCCCGAGCGACCACGTGAAGTTCACCGCCACCTTCGAGGGCCAGTCGACGCCCAGGCTGGCGAAACCGACCTCGCCCATCATCGCGTGGCGCGCCTCGTCCCAGAGTTGGCGGCTCATGTCCCGGTAGTAGCCCCAGGGCTTGCCGGGTGTCTCGGCGAGGATGCCGGCCATCATCTCCGGCACGTCGATCTCGCGCAGGCGCTTGTAGTACATCATCAGCACCTTGGCATCGAGGGGCTGCGCCGGATCGTAGAGGAGGACCTCGGCGTTGACCCCCATGTTGTAGGGATCGGGGAAGCGCTCATCGCGCCGGGGCGTCGGGTCGTGGCGCCACGGCGCCGCCGAGTGGAGCCGGGCGGGCAGGTCGGACGGGTCGGACGAACCGCCGCCGCGTTCGCAACCGTCGAGCCCGCCGGCCGCGGTGATCGCCTGGCGCACCGTCTCGAGGCCGGCCTGGGCCGCGGCCCGGTCCGGGCCCGCGACCAGGCAGGAGACGGCATGGCGGCCGTATCGTTGCAGGTCGTCCAGGTCGAGAAGGGCGATGCGCAGCAGGCGGACGGTCGGCTGGTCGGCCAGGGGATGCGTCTGGGCCGCGTGCCGGGACAGGGCCATCGCCAGCGCCGGCACCACGACCTCGTACAGCCCGCTCAGCAGGACCTCGCGCGGCGCGGCCTGCAGCTCGTCGAAGGCGATCGCCAGGCCCTCGTGGGGCACCTTGTCGAGTCCCAGGGGTGGTTCACGCATCTCCCCGACCCGGGCCCGGATCGCGGCCACCTGCTCGGCGCAGAGCCAGGCCTGGTGGCTCCAGGCCATCTTGAGCTCGTAGATGGGTTCCGAGGTGATCCGGGAGGTGAGGATCCGGTGGATCCGCCGCAGCGCGTAGTGGTGCCGCTTGAGCCGTCGCACGCTCTCCTCGACCGACAGGCCCGGCCGCCCGGCCTGCTCGAACCCGCAAAGTCCGGCCAGGGGGGGCAGGCCCCGGAGGGTCTGCGGGCGGGCCATGGCGGGATCGGCGGGAGGGAGGCCCGTCGGGCTGGTCGCGTTCATCGGTACCCGCATAGGTAAGCCCGTGGGGCGATCCGGGCAATGCGCCGTTGGGCCCGCAGGCGGGGAACCCCTTCAGGGGGAACCGGCCGGTCTCCAGTCCACGAGGCGCAGCTGGACCTGGCGCCGGCCGGCGTACTCGCCGATCTCGGGGATCGCCGCAAGGTCGAAGCATCCTTCCGGGGCCGGCCGCGATCCGGCACCCCACCAGACGGTCTCCATGAGCCGTCCACCGTCGGTGACCCAGAGCTTCCAATGCTGCTCCTTCAGCCGCTGCGGCGGGCGGGCGTGGACCAGGCCCCGCAGGCCGAGCTGCACGACGGGGTTGCTCATGCCGAAGGGCTCCAGGCGTCGCAGCCCGGAGACCAGGTCGAGGTCGAGCGCCGCCAGGGTCACGAAGGCGTCGATGCGGACCTCCGGCGGGAGGGGTTTGGTGCCCAGCCGTTCGCGGGCCAGGGCGTTGATCCGGCTGCGGAACTCGGGCAGGCGCGCCGGGTCGATGGACAGGCCCGCCGCCATCGCATGGCCCCCGTGCTTCTCGAGCAGGTCCGAGCAGTCCCGCAGCGCGGCCGCGAGGTCGAATCCCGGGACGCTGCGGCCGGAGCCCCGCCAGACCTCCCCGTCCCCACCGAGGATCAGCGTCGGGCGATGGAACTCGCGCAGGACCCTCGAGGCCACGATCCCCACCACGCCGATGTGCCACGAGGGATCGCCCTCCACGACCACGAGGTCGTCCGACGCCTCGAGGCCCGCCCGGACGCGGTCGCCCGCCTCCAGGGCGATGCGCCTCTCCACCTCCTGGCGGTCGCGGTTCTGCCGGTCGAGCACCTCCGCGAGGCGGATGGCCTCGTCCTCCCGCTCGCAGAGCAGCAGCCTCAGGGCGTCCTCGGCCGTCTCGAGCCGCCCGGCGGCGTTGAGGCGCGGGCCGAGCTGGAACCCGACCTCGTAGACGCCCATCGGGCTGCGCGTCCGGGCCACCCGCTTGAGGGCCTGAAGGCCGGGCCGCGCGGTGGCCTCCAGGCGTTCCAGGCCGGCGTGCACCAGCACCCGGTTCTCCCCGACCAGGGGGACGAGGTCCGCCACGGTGCCGAGGGCCACGAGGTCCAGCAGCGGTTTGAGGTCGTAGGTGTCGAAACCGGCGAGCCCCGCCTCGCGGCCGTGCTTCACGAGCCCGTGGGCCAGCTTGAAGGCCAGCCCCGCCGAGCAGTACGGGGCCGGCGCGGTCCCGGTCGCGCGCAGCGGATTCACCAGGGCCAGGGCCGCCGGCAGCGGGTCGCCGAGCTGGTGGTGGTCGAGCACCACCACGTCCACGCCACGCCCGTTGAGCCAGGCGATCGGTTCGACGGCCGTGGACCCGCAATCCACGGCGACCAGCAGCGTCGTCGGGTGCCGGGCGAGGCAGTTCTCCACGGCGGCCCGGCTCAGGCCGTGGCCCTCGTCGCGCCGGTGTGGCAGGTACTGCGCGCAGCGCCAGCCCAGGGCCGTCAGCACCCCGGTGAGGATCGCGGTCGAGGTCACGCCATCCACGTCGTAGTCGCCGAAGATCACCAGCGCCTCGCCGTCCCGCCGCGCCCGGAAGAGCCGGTCGATCGCCGGCCGGATGTCCGGGAGCAGCATCGGGTCCGACAGCGACCTCAGGCGCGGGTCGAGGAAGGCCTCGGCGGCCTCCGGCGTGTCGATCCCCCGCCGCACGAGGCAGCCGGCCACGAGGTCCGGCAGGCCCAGCGTCCGCCCGAGCGCCTCCGTGGTCGCGGTCGGCGCGTCCCCGACGACCCATCGCGGATTCAAGCGCCGGATCCCTTCCCGTCGCCGTCCCGGTCGGCGGGTGCCGTCCACACCGAGGCGAGGATCGACACGGCCAGCGTCCCGAGGACCACCGCCAGCGACACGTACTTGAGTCGGTCCCCGAGGAACCGCAGCAGCGGCTCCTCCGCGAGCATCTTGACCCCGATGAAGACCAGCACGCAGGCCATGCCCTTCTTGAGGTGCCGGAAGTGCCCCATGGCGCTGGCGAGCACGAAGTAGAGCGAGCGCAGACCCAGGATGGCGAAGATGTTGGAGGTGAAGACGAGGAAGGGTTCCCGCGTGATGCCGAAGATCGCCGGGATCGAGTCCACGGCGAAGACCACGTCGGTCGTCTCCACCACTGCCAGCACCACGGCCAGGGGCGTGAGCATCCGGCGGCCGCCCGACCGGGTGGTGAAGCGTTGGCCGTCGAACTGGTCGCTCACGGGCAGGCAGCGCCGGACGAGCCGGACCACGGGGTTCCGCGAGAGGTCTGGCGGGGGCTCGTCGTCGCGGACCCGGAGCATCTTCACGCCGGTCGCCAGCAGGAAGGCCCCGAACAGGTAGAGGGTCCAATGCACCCGCTGGATGAGTTCGGCCCCCAGCCAGATCATGGTGCCCCGGAGGATCAGGGCCCCGAGGATCCCCCAGAAGAGCACCCGGTGCTGCCACGGCCTGGGCACGCCGAAGTAGGAGAAGATCACGGCGATGACCAGGACGTTGTCCATCGAGAGGCACATCTCCACGAGATAGCCGGTCAGGAACAGGGCCGAGGTGGACGCGTCCCATCCGGGGATGGTCGAGGGCGCGACCGCGAGCCCGAACAACAGGGTGCAGACCGCCCAGGTCGAGGTCCAGAACAGCGCCTCCCTCGGCCTCACCTCACGGCTCTGGCGGTGGAACAGCCCGAGGTCGAGCGCCAGGGCTCCCAACACGAAGGCCGCGAAGGCCACCCAGTGTCCGAGGGAGACGTTCAAGAAGGGGGCCATGGTTGCATCGGAATCCGGAGGGCGAACTGAGCCCCAGAAATGTCCTCGATGCAAGTTTCCGGCGACGTTGGGGCTTGTGGCCAATCGCGGGACTGGTCCTGCGGCCGCAGGGACGCTCCCGGGGAAGAGGAGAATCCTGGGCGATCTTTCGACGGGGAGAATGGGATCGCCTGCCGGGAGGGCTTCGGACCGATCGCGGCCGCGGGCCGGGCGGCGGTGGTTGATCCCTGGCCAAATGAGGGATTGCGGTCGTGCGGAAGGAGGAAGAGCCTAAACCCTGTCGTGGATGGCCGCCGGAAAACCCCCAACCGCGGACCCTGGGTCCGTTGCCTGGCCGTGCTCGCGTTGGTGGCCTATCTGGGAGGCATGGGGTGGTTCATGACGCTCTGCACGGCCGCCCTGGCGGTGGTCGACGGTGGGCATTCGGTCCGCATCGAATCCCGGCAGCGGGGGTTCCTCGTGATCCTGGGGCATGACCGGTCGGCCCGTCATCTGGGGCGGATCCACTCGCACGACTGGATCGCCGATCTCCTGACCTCGATGGCCTCGGAATCGCTGACCGCGGGCGGTGACCACGTCATCGACCTCGACCGCGATCCGGGCTTGGTCGCCCGGTCGGGCGAGGCACCGGTCCGCGGTTCGACGCTCCGCAAGCTGGCCGCCTCGGTGCCCTCCCCGGTTCCGATGCCGGCGGTCGTTCCGTCGAGCCGGCCGCGGCGGGAGGCCGCGATCGAGATCCAGTCGGCCCTGGCCCCCTGCCTTTGCGTCCGTCGCACGCACGTGCTCCGCTGCTGAGCCCGCAGGGCCCCACGCGTGTCCCCCCGGGCCCGGTCCCTCCCGGTCCCGTCATCCTCCACGGTTTCCCAGCGCGGTTCCCCCAGGGTTCCTTTCCGCCGGAAATCCGTCGTCCCTGCCGGCCTCGATCTGCCGAGTCAAGTACCGGAGCCTGATCCAGATCGGTGATGCCCGAATTCCGTCCATCCCATGCACCCCTTTCCATCTCATCCATTCCGTCCCCTGGCCGGGATCAGCGCCTCCTTGGCCCTGGCCCTTCCCCTCGTCGTCGTCGGCGCCGCCGCCGCCACCAACGAGGACACGCCCGTCGCCCCACTCGCTCCGGAGGCGTTGGTCGCGGAGGCGCTCGGCCACAATGCCGAACTGGGCTTCTACCAGTCCCAGTTGGAGGGGGCCCAGGCCGCCCGTCGCCTGGCAGGCCGCCTGGATCTGCCCAAGGCCGAATTCCAGGCCGGGCAAATCCGCAGCAGGAACCTGGACCAGTCCCTCGCCGGGGAAGGCGCCATGTGGGTGGCCTCGGTCCGCCAGAGCTTCGAATGGCCCGGCCGCCTGGGGCTGCGCAAGGCCATCGCCAACCAGGATGTCGCCCTCGCGACGCTCGGCCTCGAGGCCTTCCGCCGCGAATTGGCGGGCAAGGTCCGGGAGAACGCCTCCGGGCTGGCCGGTGCCGAGGAGAAGGCCCGGGTGGCCCAGGCCGTCGCGGACCGCTTCCGGGCCCTCCGCGAAGTGCTCGTCCAGCGCGATCCCGCCGGCATCGCGCCCCAGCTCGAGGTGCGCATCCTCGAGGCGACCGAATTGACCCTGCGCCGCAGGGCCTCCGAATTCGCCCTCGCGGTGGAGGCCGAGCGGGTGCGGTTGAACCTGCTCCGGGGCTCGGCCCTGGAGGCACCGTTGCGGGTGAAGGGCCTGTCGCCGGAATTGCCCGAACGTCCGCCGCTGGACCGGTTGATGGCCGCGGCCAACACCAACCACTTCGACCTGCGGACGCGCACCGCCGAACTGGTGCAGCAGGGGTTCCGGGTGGACCTGGCCCGCCATGAACGGTGGCCCGCCTTCGAGGTCGGCCCGATGACCATGGGCCAGGACGGCAGCACCCTCGACCGCATCGTCGGCGTGGGCGTGTCCTTCCCACTGCCGCTGTGGCAGCCGCGCACGGCCAACATCGCCGCCGCCGAGGCGCGCCAGAAGCAGGCCGAGGCGCTTCTGGCCGCCGCCCGGCGTGAGGTGGAACGCCGGGTGGTCACCGCCGCCCGGGGATACGATTCCCGGCTCGCCGAGTTGTCCCGCTGGCGCCCGGACGTGGTGGCCCAGTTCGAGTCGGCGGCCGAGCTGGCCGACCGGCATTACCGGCTGGGAGCGGTGCCGGCCACGACCTACGTCGAGCTCCAGAAGCAGTACCTCGACGCGGTGGAGGCCCACCTCGACACCCGCCGCGAGGCCTTGGGCGCGTTGCTCGAATTGGAGCAGGCCACCGGGTTGAGCCTGGCCCGTCCTGCCGCGACCTTCTCCGGAGCTTCCTCGGCTTCGCCCTCCAACCCTCAACCGGTGCGGCCATGATCGAGCGCCTCCTGGAATTCTCCCTGCGCCAGCGGGCGGTCGTATTGCTGGCGACCGCCGCCCTGCTGGCCGCAGGCCTTTGGTCGGCGCGCGAGCTGCCCATCGACGCGGTGCCGGACATCACCCAGCCGCAAGTCCAGATCAACACCCGGGTGCCGGCCCTCGCCCCCGAGGAGGCCGAGGTGCTGGTGACCCGCGTGCTGGAACAGGAGCTGGCCGGTCTGCCCCAGTTGCATGAGCTGCGCTCGCTGACCAAGTACGGGTTGTCGCAGGTCACCCTCCAGTTCGACGACGGGGTGGATGTGTACCGTTGCCGCCAGTTGGTGACTGAGCGCATCCAGTCGGTGCGGGATCACCTGCCGGCCGGGGCCGATCCGGCCCTGGCCCCGATCTCCACCGGGCTGGGAGAGATCTTCTACTACACGCTGGCCTGGAGGGCCGACGCCACCAACCGTCCGTCCGACGCCTTCCAGCGACTGCTGGAACTCGAGGAGACCCAGGAATACATCGCCAAGCCGTTCCTGCGATCCACGCCGGGGGTCGCCGAGATCAACACGATCGGAGGCTTCAGTCGGCAGATCGTCATCCAGCCCGACCCGGAGAAGCTGCGCGAGGCCAACCTCACCTTCACCGAGCTGGCCGAGACCGTCCGCCGCAACACCGAGAACACCGGCGGCGGGGTCATCCATCGCGGGGGCCGGCAGCTGGTCTTCCGGGCCGCAACCAAGCCCACCTCGCTGGAGGAGATCGGCAACCTGCCGGTGAAGTACGCCGCGGCGGTCCAGCCCCTGAGGGTCCGGGATCTCGCCGAGGTCCGCATCGATGCCGCGCCCCGCACCGGCGCCGCCACCGAGAATGGCGAGGAGACCGTGCTGGGCACCGTGATGATGCTCATGGGCGAGAACAGCCGCATCGTCGCCCATCGCGTCGGGCTCCGGATCGCGGAACTGCAGGAACGCCTGCCCCGGGGCGTCGAGGTCCGGGTGGTGTACGACCGGTCCAATCTCGTCGATCGCACCGTCGGCACCGTGAAGCGCAATTTGTCCGAGGGCGCGGTCCTGGTGGTCGTGGTGCTCCTGCTGCTGCTGGGCAATCTCCGTGCGGCGCTCATCGTGGCCTGCGCGATCCCGCTGTCGTTCCTCTGCGCGATCATTGGGATGTCCCGCCTGGGGATCTCCGGCAACCTGATGAGCCTCGGGGCCGTGGACTTCGGGCTCATCGTCGATGGCGCGGTGGTGATCGTGGAGAACGTCGTCCGCCAGCTGGCCCACCGGCAACATCAGCTGGGCCGGGTGCTCACGGTCGAGGAGCGGCACCGGGCGGTGCTCGCGGCCGCCAAGGAGGTCGGGGCGCCGGTGTTCTTCGGCGTGCTCATCATTACCCTCGTCTACCTGCCCATCCTGTCGCTCACCGGTGTCGAGGGTAAGATGTTCCGGCCGATGGCCCTCACGGTCATGGTGGCCTTGGGCGGGGCGCTGGGCCTGGCCATGACGCTCATGCCGGTCCTGGCCTCGTTCTTCCTGGGGGGCTCGGTGAGCGAGACCGAGAACGCCCTGATGCGCTGGTTGCAGCGGGGCTACTCCCGCGCCCTGAGGTTGGGTATCGCCGGCCGGGGCTGGGTCGCCGCCGGGGCGGTGCTGCTCTTCGGGGCGTCGGTGGCGCTCTTCCTGAGGCTCGGGGCCGAGTTCGTCCCGACCCTCGACGAGGGGTCCACCACCTTCGCGCTGTTCCGGCCCGTGGGTCAGGACATCGACGACTCGGTGAGGGACCAGGTGAAGACCGACCGGCTCATCCGCTCCCGATTCCCGGAGGTCACCCACATCTTCTCGCGGATCGGCACCGCCGAGGTGGCCACCGACCCCATGGCCCCCAACGAGGCCGACTTCTACCTGAGCTACGCGCCGAGGGACTCCTGGCGCAAGATCGACGGCCGGCCTGCGACCAAGGACGAACTGGTCGATCTGATCCGGAAGGAGATTGAGACGGAACTGACGAACACCACGGCCATCGCCTCCCAGCCCATCGCGATGCGGTTCAACGAGATGCTCGAGGGCGTCCGGGCCGACTTGTCCATCAAGGTGTTCGGCAACGACTTCGACCGGCTCGACGCCATCGCCGCACAGATCAAGGAACTGCTCGAGCCGCTGCCCGGTCACGATGAGATCGAGCACGAGACGGCCGGCCGCAGTTCGATGGTCACCCTCACTCCCCGCCGCGAGGCCCTGCTGACCCGCAATCTGTCGGCCGCCGCCTTGAACGAGGCGGTCTCGACCGCGCTGGCCGGGCAGGAGGTCGGGCAGTTTTCCCACGGCACCCACACCGATGAGATCGTGGTGCGGTTGCGCGGCGACCTGCGCAACGATGAGCGCCAGATCCTGTCGCTGTCTGTGCGGGTCGGGAACTCTGGCCTGGTGCCGCTGGGCCGGGTGGCCGAACTGGCCACGATCGAGTCGGTCCAGCCCATCCGCCACGAGAGCGGTCGGCGCCGCGTGGCCTTGATGGTCAACCTGAACACCTCCGACATCGAGGGCTGGGTGCGCAGGGCGCAAGGCATCCTGCAGGAGAAGATCACCCTGCCGGACGGCTACGTCATCGAGTTCGGCGGGCAGTTCAAGCGCCTCCAGGAGGCCCGTGCGCGCCTGATGATCGTCGTGCCCTCCACGTTGCTCCTGATCTTCGGGATCGTCTTCATGGCCTTCGGCAGCCTGCGCCAGGCGCTCCTCATCTATTCGGGGATTCCCCTGGCGGTGACCGGCGGGGTGTTTGCGCTGTGGCTCCGTGGCATGCCCTTCAGCATCACGGCGGCGATCGGATTCATCGCCCTGAGCGGCGTGGCCGTGCTCAACGGCATGGTCATGGTCAGTTGTTTCAACCGGCTCCGCGAGGAGGGCTCCCGAGTGCTCGAGGCGGTCCTGTCCGGCGCGGTAAGCCGCCTGCGGCCGGTGCTCATGACCGCGATGGTCGCCTCGCTTGGCTTCGTGCCGACGGCGGTGGCCACCGGTCCCGGGGCCGAGGTGCAACGCCCGCTGGCCACGGTGGTCATCGGGGGCATCCTCAGTTCCACCCTGCTGACGCTGATCGTGCTGCCGGTGCTGTACGGGTGGTTCGAGCGGGAGGCGCCCTCCGCGGAACCAGGCTAGCCCCGGGGGATCCTGCCCGGCAGGCCCGGCAGGCCCTGCGGCTCAAGGGCCGGGTTGAAAACCCTCCACCCGTGCGTCACGTTGCCTGCGGCATGAAGTTCATTCTCGCGACCCACAACGTCACCCTGACCGACGCCATCGAGCAGCACGTGCTCCAGCAGATCGACAAGCTGGAGCACATCGATCGCTGGCTCATCGATGCGCGGGTCACCCTTGAGCGGGACCATGTGGCCCATTCGCCCGAGAAGCAGTACAAGTGCGGGATCCGCATCGGCGTCCGGGGCAACGACCTCTTCGCCGAGGACCGGGAGTCCGACCTGTATGCCGCGATCGATCTGGCGGTGAAGAAACTCCAGCAGCAGCTCCGCTCACGCCACAGCAAGGTCAAGGCCAAGACGCACAAGCAGGCGGCCCGGCTCAAGGAACGCCGTCGCGTCGAGCCCGCCTGATCCATTGATCTTGCGAGCCAGAACCGTCGTCCCGGTGATCTCACCGCCCGTCTCCGACGGCGCGGTGTGGATCTCCGGGGCGCGGATCCGGGCCGTCGGTCCTTGGTCGGAAATCCGCGGGATGGCCGGTCCCGACGCCGGCCCGGTGGTGGACCTGGGCGAGGTGGCCGTGTTCCCGGGCCTCGTCAATGCCCACGCCCACCTCGACTACACGGCCATGGCGGGCCTGCTGGTCCCGCCGCGCGAGTTCCCCGACTGGATCAAGGGCATCCTCACGCTGAAGTCCCAGTGGACCGACGCCGAGTTCGAGGCCTCGTGGCGGCTCGGGGCCCGACAGCAATTGGAGAGCGGGACCACGACGGTCGCCAACATCGAGACCCGGGCCCACCAGTTGGCGGGCCTCCGGGCGGGCACCCCGCTGCGCATCTTCTCGTTCCTCGAGATGACCGGCATCCGTTCGGGCCGCGAACCGGAGCGCATCCTGGGCGAGGCCATGGAGGTCCTGAAGGGTCTGCCTCCGAACCGGGGCGGGGTCGGGCTCTCGCCGCATGCGCCCTATTCCACCTCGCCGGAACTCCTGCGCGCCGTGGCCGCCGTCGCCCGGCGGGAGGGATGGCGGGTCACCTGCCATGTCGCGGAATCCGACCCCGAGTTCGACATGTTCATGTACCGGCGAGGATCGCTCTTTTCCTGGCTGGAGCCCCAGCGTCCTTGCGACGACTGCGGGCTCGGTTCGCCCGTCCAGCATGTCGACCGGCACGGATTGCTGGGCTCGCCCCTCCTGGCCGTGCATGTGAACCGCCTGTGGGGAGAGGATGCCTGGCGCCTGGCCGCCCGGGGCGCGAGCGTCGTGCATTGCCCGAGGTCCCACGCCTACTTCGGCCATCCCCGGTTCCCGCGCGAGGAACTCACCGAGGCCGGCGTGCCGATCTGCATCGCCACCGACAGCCTGGGCTCCACGAAGGCCTCCCGCGAGGGGCCGCCCGTGCTGTCGTTGCTCGACGAACTGCGCGCCTTGGCCGCGGCCGACCCGGGCCTGTCGCCCCGTCGCATGCTGACCGAGGTGACCGTCCAACCGGCGCGGGCGCTGGGGTTGAAGTCGGTCCTCGGTGAGTTGAACACCGGGGCCTTGGCCGACCTGCTGGTCCTCCCGCATGCGGGTTCCACGGGCACGGTGGAGGAGGCGCTCGTCCACCACCGCGGCCCGGTCGCCGCCACCCTGATCGGTGGCCGCTGGGAGTGGATCGCTCCCGGATGGGATTCCCTCCTGTCGGGTTCCGTTCACGATCCCCGTTCGACCCCGAGCCCATGAATCGCGTTCCGTCGCAGGTCATCCTCCTCAGCGGAGCCGCCGGGGGCCTGGGCCAGGCCCTGTTGGCCGAGTTGGCCGGGGCGGGTCACCGGGTCCTCGCCGGGTGGCATGAGACGCCCTTGCCGCCCTTGCCCGAGGGGTGCGAGGCCGTGGTTCTCGATGTGACCTGCCTGGATTCCTGCAGCGCCGCCGCCGAGTTGGCCCTGGCCCGGTGGGGTCGGATCGACGCGGTCATCCACGCGGCCAGCATCACCCGGGACGCCCTCGTGGCGCGCCAGTCTCTGGACGACTGGGAGGCGGTCTTCGCGGTGAATGTCGACGGGGCGCGTCACCTCGGCCGCGCGACCCTTCCGCACCTGGCGGCCCAAGGCGGCGGCCATTGGATCGGCATCGGCAGCCATGCGGGCCAGGCGGGCTCGGCCGGCCAGGTGGCCTATGCGGCCTCCAAGGCGTCCCTGAGCGGCCTGCTGCTCTCGTGGGCCCGCGAATTCGGTGCGCGGAATGTCCGGGTCAACGGAGTCCTGCCGGGAGTCCTGCCCACGGCGATGACGGCCGCACTCGAGCCTGCGGTGATGCGGTCCTACGCCGAGGCCAACCTGCTGGGCCGCATCAACGACCCGGCCGAGGTCGCCCGGTTCATCGCCTTCCTGCTGACCACCGGCAACATCTCCGGCCAGCTCTTCGCCCTCGACAGCCGAATCCATCGTTGGTCGTGACCCGGCCGGGGTGGCTCGGGCATCCTTCCTCCATGTCCGGATCGTTCGAGGAGACCCTGCGCCAGCGCCTGGAGGCGGTGCGTGCGCAAGGGCTCTGGCGTTCGCTCAGGCCCGTGGACAATCGCTCGGCCTCGGTGCTGGAGGCCGGCCGGCACCGGTTGGTTTCCTTCGCGGGCAACGATTACCTGGGGTTCTCGTTGCATCCCGCCGTCATGGAAGCCGGCGCGCGGGCCGTCCGCGACTGGGGGGCCGGTTCGGCCGCCTCCCGGCTCATCAGCGGATCCCTGGCGGTGCATCACCATCTCGAGGAAACGCTCGCCGAGTTCCTCCGGACCGAGTCCGCGCTGGGCTTCGCTACGGGCCATGCCGCAGCCACGGGCGTCATCCCGGCCCTGGTGGGTCCGGGCGATGTGGTGGTCGTCGACCGCCTGGCGCATGCCTGCTGCGTGGACGCGGCGCGGCTCTCGGGCGCGAAGCTGCGGGTGTTCCGCCACAACGACCTCGACGACCTGGAGCGCATCCTCCGATGGGCCTCTGGCCTGCCGCGCGACGCATCCGGCGGACCGCGGGTCCTGGTCGTCACCGAGGGGGTGTTCTCCATGGACGGCGATTCCGTGCCGTTGGCCGGACTGGTCGAACTCAAGGAGCGCCACGGGGCCTGGCTGATGCTCGACGAAGCCCACAGCACCGGGGTCCTGGGCCCGGAGGGGCGGGGCCTGGCGGCGGAACTGGGATTGGGGGAGAGGATCGAGGTCCGCATGGGAACCCTCGGCAAGGCGCTGGGGGCTTCCGGCGGATTCATCGCCGGATCGCGGGCATTGATCGACCTCTTGGTGAACCGCGCCCGGAGTTTCATCTTCTCCACGGCTCCGGTCCCCGCCGCCGCCGCCGCCGCGACCGCCGCCCTCGGCCTGCTGGTCACCCGGGAGGGCGACGAGGCGCGCGCGCGCTTGCGGTGGATCGCGGCCGCCGGGGCCCGTGGGGTCACCCGCGCGTTCCAGGAACCGGCGGATTCCGTGCCGCCGGAAGGCTCCGTCGGCCACATCCGGCCCGTGATCGTGGGGGACGAGGCCGTGGCCGTGGCCCTGGCGGAGCGCTTGAAGGCCGCCGGCGTCTGGGTGCCCGCCATCCGGCATCCGACGGTAGCCCGGGGTGCGGCCCGCCTGCGCCTCACCTTCAGTGCCGCCCACACCGAGGCCGATGTCGACGTCCTGGAGCAGGCCTTCCACCGGGCCTCCATCGATACCCCGACGACCCGTTCCGGAGGGGCCGCCTGATGCACCGCTTGGCCCGACTCGATCACCGGTACGTCTGGCATCCGTTCACCCAGATGCAGGACTGGTTGCGCACCGAGCCCATCGTGTTGGTCGAGGGGAAGGGGGTGGTCCTGCGCGACGTGCAGGGCCGGGAGTACCTCGACGCCAACGCCTCCATCTGGACCAACCTGCATGGGCACCGCCACCCTGCCATCGACGCGGCGATCCGGCGTCAACTGGGACGGGTGGCGCACACCTCGGCCCTGGGTTTGGCGAGCGGTCCGGCCTCCGAGTTGGCCGGGCACCTGGTGCGGCTGGCGCGGGGTCCGAAGGGTCAGCCCCGGCTCGAGAAGGTCTTCTATTCCGACGACGGCTCCACGGCGATCGAGGCCGCCCTCAAGCTGGCCGCCGAGCACACCCGCCGCAGCGGCCTGGTGCGCAAACCGCGTTTCCTGTCGGTGAAGGGGGCCTACCATGGCGACACGATCGGGGCGGTCAGCGTCGGCCAGATCGACCTGTTCCACCGCACTTGGTCGCCGCTGTTGTTCCCCACCGAGTCCGTTCCGGCTCCCGGGTGCTACCGGTGTCCCTTCAACCGGGCACGGGCCGAGCGCGCCGATGCCCGGACCTACCGGAGTTGCCAGTGGGAGTGTGTGGCCGGCGTGGAGAAGTCCTTCGAGCGGGCCCGCGCGCGCGCCCGTCCGTTCTCCGGGCTCGTCGTCGAGCCACGGATTCAGGGTGCGGCCGGGATGATCGCCCACCCCGCAGGTTGGCTGGCCCGCGTGGCCGAGATCGCCCGCGGTCATGGGACCCTGCTCATCGCCGACGAGGTGATGACCGGCTTCGGACGCACCGGCGTGGGCACCCGGTCGGGGAATCGCTTCCATGCCTTCGCCTCGCAGCACGAGGGCGTGGTGCCCGATCTCCTGGCCCTGGCCAAGGGATTGACCGGCGGATATCTGCCGATGGCCGCCACCCTGACCACGCGGGCCGTGTTCGACTCGTTCCTCGGCGACTACGCCGACTTTCGGACCTTCTTCCACGGCCACAGCTACACGGGCAACGCCCTCGGGGCCGCCGCGGCGTTGGCCAGCGCGGCCCTGCTCTCGGCTCCGGCCGGGGTGCGTCGCCGCCGAGCCCTCGAGTTGGCGTTCGAGTCCGAGCTGCAACCCCTCTGGCGCCATCCGAACGTGGGAGACGTGCGCCGGGTCGGGTTGGTCGCCGGCATCGAACTGGTCCGGGACTGGCGCCATCGCACCCCGTTCCGGCTTGCGGAGCGGGCGGGCAATCGGGTGTGCGAGGCCATGGCCCGCCGAGGCGTGCTCACCCGGCCCATCGGCAACGTTGTGGCGCTTATGCCTCCGTACTGCACCACCGGTCCGCAGCTGCGCCGGATGGTATCGGCCCTGGCCGAGGCGCTGGAGGAGGTCTTCCCGCGATCGGGGCTTTCCGATCCGGGCTCTTGACGCTGCTGCGCTTTTGCAACGGACTGCCGGGGCCATTCACTCCTCGGGGCCCCGCTTCGGACCCCCACGGACCATGAACTTCGCCGACCTGCGCTTCTGGGAATGCCTGCTGGCCGCCCTCCTGGGGGCCGCGGGCATCCGTTGGGCCTTCGGTGGCACGGCGGCCGTGCGCGACGGGCGCTTCGACCGGTGGTTCCTCCTGATGCTGGGGTTGATCCTGCTGGGCCTGGTGAGCTGGCTCACCTTCGTGATCCACCTGGGCGTGGCGGTGTTCACCTTCGCCAGCGTGGCCTGGGGTTCGCGCCGGCCCGCCTCCCAGGGTCGCTGGATCCTGGCAGCGGTGGTGCCGCTGCAACTGCTGCCGCTGCTCTATTACAAATACGCCGATTTCCTCTGGCGCGAGGTCTGGGGCGGGGCGGGCTCGTGGACGGGTTCGGTGGCCATCCCGGCGGGCATCTCGTTCTACACCTTCCAGTTGGTGGGGTTTGCCGTGGACACACTCATCCGCCGCGAGCCTCTTCCACGGTGGTTCGATTTCCTGAACTTCGCCGGGTTCTTCCCCCAGATCGTGGCGGGACCCATCGAGCGTCGCGAGGCCCTGCTGCCGCAAATCGAAGGATTCCGCCTGCGATGGTCCGCTGCCAACCTCGACGCCGGGTTCCGCTGGATGGCGCTGGGGCTCTTCTTCAAGTGTGCCCTGGCCGACAACCTGGCGACCCAATTCCAGCGCGGACCTGCCGCCAACGCCTACCACATCTGGTTGGCCAACGTGCTCTTCGGCCTGCGCATCTACTACGATTTCGCCGGCTACAGCCTGATCGCCGTGGGCATCGCCCGGTGCCTGGGTATGCGGTTGTCGCTCAACTTCCTGAGCCCCTACTGCGCCACCGGACCGGCGGAGTTCTGGCGTCGGTGGCATGTCACCTTGAGCCAATGGTTCCGCGACTACCTCTACGTTCCGTTGGGCGGCGGACGCGGGCGGGGCTGGGCGTTCAACGTGGCGGTCGTCTTCCTGGTCTCCGGCATCTGGCACGGGGCCGGTTGGAATTTCGTGCTCTGGGGCGGGTTGCACGCGCTCTGGTTGATCGCGGCCCGGCTCGCCGCCCGGGTGAGGGTTCCGGAACCCCTGGGATGGCTGGGCACGGTGATCATCGCCGCGTTCTCCTGGCTCTTCTTCTACGAGACGAATCCGTCGGTGCTCTGGGCCAAGCTGGCCACGCTGGCCCAGCCTGCGGCCTATGGTCCGGCCGCGTTGGCGGCGCTCAAGGCGTCCTTCTCGGCGGGAGATCTGGTGACCCTGGGTGGCACGCTCGGCCTGTGCGGGCTGACCCTCGTCGCCGAGTGGCGTTCCCTGGCCGGGGGCGGCGAGGCCTATTCGCTGCTGGTGCGTCCGTGGGTGCTGGTGGGGTTGGTGGTGCTGACCGTGTGGCTGGCACCGGGGGATCAAAATGACTTCATCTACTTCGCCTTCTGAATCTGCGCTTCCCTCACGGGTTCCCCGCCTCGCCCTCGCGTTGCTGACGGCGGCGGTCCTGGCGTGGGCGCTGGGAGCCTGGTACACGCTCCGGTGGAACCCGGAGATCGCGTTCTTCCACCGCGTCCATGAAGCCAAGCGCGCCTGGGCGGCGGACCTGTCGCCGTCGAACCGGGTGCTGGTGGTCGGTGGCTCGGGCTGCATGACCTCCATCGACCCGGTGCGGATGCGCGAGGCGCACGGGTTGAACGTGCTGAACCTGGGCCTCGGCGCGGGCGCGGGTGCGAAGTTCCTGGGCCGTTATGCGATGGACTGGGCGCGTCCCGGAGACCTGCTGATCTTGAGCATCGAGCCCGGATTGTTGAACGGTGCCATCGACTGGAAGTCGCTCGGCGTGCAACTCGCGGCCGCCAACGGCACCTGGCACTTGTGGGATGAGCCGGACCGGTGGGAATGGCCCGGCCGACTCCTGGGCTTGCGACCCGGCGGCCAGCATCTCTTCACCCTGCTGGGCAAGGCGGTGTTGCGGCAGCCTTGGTACCGCTACGGCCTCGACGAGATCCGTCCCGGCGGCTGGCACGCGGTGGCCGCCCGGCGCGACGTGCCGTCCCCGGGTCCGGGCCCCGTGACGTTGTCGCCCGAGGCTCGGGCCTGGCTCGCCGACCTGAAGGCGCAGTGCGACCAGCGGGGCGTGAGGCTGGCCTACGCGATCCCGTGGTTCTACGGATCGGAGTCCGATCGCCCGGTCATGGTGGACGCCCACCGGCGCTTCCTCGAGGACGTCGGGCGGCTTGTGCCGGTGCTGCCGGATCCTTCGATGGGGGTGAACACCCGCCGCGAGGACTACGCCGACTCGCTGGTGCACCCCACGCCCGAGGCCGCCCGTCGCCGCACCGACGATCTCGCCCGCCTCCTCCGCGGTTGGCGCCCGGCGGATGCGCCGCGTTGATGCGGCCGGTTCGCGGTCCCAACTCGGCCACGGACCCGGCCACGGACCTGGGTCCCGACGGACCGCCGCTCCCGGCGTGCACGCCCGGGACCTGCCCGATCCCTCCTGCAAACAGCCCTTTCCCGGGCGGCCCGGGCTTCCCACACTCCGGCCCGCACATGAGTTCCAACACCTATCGGATCGCCGCCCTCGCCGGCGATGGCATCGGCCCTGAAGTCATGCGGGAGGCCCTGGGCGTCCTCCGTGCCGTGGGCGACCAGTTCTCCCTGAAGTTCGACGTCACCGAGGCTCCCGTGGGCTGGGCGGGCATCGACGCCGCCGGCAAGGCGCTGCCCGACGCCACGCTCGAGCTGTGCCGCCGCTCCGATTCCATCCTTTTCGGCTCGGTCGGCCTGCCGGACCGTGACCCGACGATCCCCAAGGAACAGCGCCCCGAGCGCGCCGCCCTGCTGCGCATCCGCAAGGAGTTCGGGCTCTTCGCCAACCTCCGCCCGGTGCGCCTGCCCAAGGCCCTGGCCCATGCCTGCCCGCTGCGCCCCGAGCGCCAGGGCGACGGCATCGACATCCTCGTGGTCCGCGAACTGACCGGCGGCCTCTACTTCGGCGAGCCCAAGAAGACCGAGGACCTCGGCAATGGCCAGACCCGCGCCATCGACACCATGGTGTACACCACCGCCGAGATCGAGCGCATCGCCCGCGTCGGCTTCAAGGCCGCCCAGCTGCGCTGCAGGAAGCTCACCAGCATCGACAAGGCCAACGTGCTCGAGAACGGCGTGCTGTGGCGCGAGGTGGTCACCCGCATCGCCCGCGAATTCCCCGACGTCACCCTCGAGCACATGTTCGTCGACAATGGGGCCATGCAGTTCCTGCTGCGGCCGACCCAGTTCGACGTCGTGCTCTGCGAGAACCTCTTCGGCGACATCCTCAGCGACGAGGCCGCCGCCCTGGCCGGTTCCCTCGGCATGCTGCCCAGCGCCAGCCTGGGTGCGACCAGTGGCCAGCAGACCTTCGGATTCTACGAGCCCGCCGGCGGCACCGCCCCGGACATCGCCGGCAAGGACCTCGCCAACCCCATCGCCCAGATCCTCTCCGTGGCCCTCATGCTGCGCTACAGCTTCGGCCTCAACGCGGCGGCCGACGCGGTGGATGCCGCCGTCGGCAAGGCCATTTCCCAGGGCCTGCGCACCGGCGACATCTTCTCCGCGAGCGAGACCGGAGCCCGGCGCGTCGGCACCCGCGAAATGGGTGCGGCCATCGTCGCAGCCCTCTGAAGCCTCCCGCAACCTGCGGAAGGCCATGGGTTCCTCTCCATTGCGATGAAGATCGCCGTCATCGGTTGCGGGGCGCTGGGCGGCTACTACGGCGCCCTGTTGTCCAGGGCTGGACACGACGTCTGGTTCCAATTGCGGGCCGACCACGACGTGGTGGCCCGCGACGGAGTGCATGTCGTCAGCGACCGGGGTGGGGAGTTCCACGCGCGGCCGAACTGCATTCGCGCGCCGGATTCCGCTGGGGTGGCCGACCTCGTCCTCATCGGCCTGAAGACCACGGCCAACGGCGGGTTCGCCCGCCTCGTTCCCGGCTGGGTGGGGCCCGAGACCGCCGTGCTCACGCTGCAGAACGGCCTGGGCAACGAGGACGCGCTGGCCCGCCTCGTGCCGGCCGGCCAGGTCCTGGGCGGGCTTTGCCTGGTGAGCCTCAACCGCACGGCCCCGGGCCGGATCCGCCACATCGACCTCGGCACCATCCTGCTGGGCGAACACGGTGGCCTGCCCACTGGGCGCACCCGTTCCCTGGCGGCCGTGTTGGAATCGGCGGGCATTCCCTGCGAGGTCTGCCCCGACCTCTTGCAAGCCCGCTGGCGCAAGCTCGTCTGGAACATCGCCTTCAACGGCCTCGGTGTCGCCGGTTCCACCGGCCTCGAGTGCGTCGGGCAAGGACGGTGGCAACCGGGCCAACCCCTGGGCCAACCCCTGGGCCGGGCACTGACCGCCCAAGACATCCTGCAAACGCCCGCCTGGCGGGCCATCGCCCGCGACCTCATGGGCGAGACCATCGCCGTCGCCACCGCCCTGGGTCACCCCGTCGACCCGGCCCATGCCGACGCCGAGTTGGTGCGCACCGTCTCCATGGGTCCTTACCGCCCGTCCACCGTCATCGACTACGAGCTGGGTCGCCCGATGGAACTCGACGCGATTTTCTACGAGCCCCAGCGCGAGGCCCGCCGTTCCGGAGTGCCCACCCCGCGCCTCGACGCGCTCTGCGCCGTCCTCCGTTCCCTTGAGGCCGCCGGAGCCCGGCCGCTGGTTTAGCTGCCAGCCTCGGCCCGGAGGATGCGTCCGGTGAATCGGAACGACTTCGCGGAAACCCCGCCCGACGACGGCAGGCTGGCCCGTCGGCTCAGGCCTTCTGGGCGATCATGCCGCTCTGGCGGGCGTAGTCGAAGATGCCGCCGGCGTCGATCACCGGCCGGACCTCGCCCAAGGGCTTCAGCGCATAGGTCTTGCCCGTGCCGTGGTGACGGATCGTCTGCGTGTCGATGTCCACCGTGGCCACGTCGCCCGTCTTGAACTGCTCCCGCAGGTTCGACTCGGTCTCCACCGGGTACACCTCGCCGGTCGCCACGCAGTTCCGGAAGAAGATCCGCGCGTAGCTCTCGGCCACCACCACCTCGCAGTTGGCCGAACCCATGGCGATGGGCGCATGCTCGCGCGAACTGCCGCAGCCGAAATTGCGGCCAGCGATCACGATCGGATACTCCGTGTCCAAAGCCCCCTCCTTCACGAAGCGCGTCGGGTACAGCGAGTCGGGCAATCCCCACAGCGCGTAGGCCCCGAGCTTCTCGTACTCGTCCGGGATCGTCGGGATCAGGTTCAGGAACTGGGCCGGGATGATCTGGTCGGTGTCGATGTTGTCTCCCACCACGTAGACTGGCCCCGTGAACGTCGCTTGCATGGCGACAATCTGGCGCAGCGGCGACACCAGCGGCAAACCGAAATTCCGACCGGCCCAGGCCGGAAGGTGGGCTCCCTCAGGGCAGGCCCTCGGGCGGGCTCCCGGGCAAGCGCTGGGGAGCGCCATGACCCACCTCCGGAACCCCGGTGGAACGGCTCTGGCACGCCTTGAACCCCTACTGGATCACCTGAGTATGGGAGTTTTCCGCGATTGATTCGTGGGGCTTGTCGGCGATACTGTGATCAGCCTGTCGCCATGTGCGACCCCAGGCGATTTTGGACATGAGCACCGCCGCCACCCCCGAGAAGAAGCCCAGCCGCAACGAAGAACTCAAGACGGCCAGCCCGACGCTGGCCGGGAACATCGCCGCCACGCTGGCCGACACCTCGCTTGCCTGCTTCTCCGCAGACGACGAGCAGTTCCTCAAATTCCACGGCATCTACCAGCAGGACGACCGCGACCTGCGCAAGAGCGGCAAGCAGTACATCTGGATGATCCGCGGCCGCATCCCTGGCGGCGTCTTGAGCGCCCGCCAGTGGATCGCCCTCGACGACTTGGCCACCCAGCGCGCCAACAACACCCTGCGCCTGACCACCCGCCAGAGCGTCCAGTTCCATGGTGTCGTCAAGGACCGCCTCGGCCCGCTCATGCGCGAGATCAACCAGGCCATGATCGACACCCTGGCGGCCTGCGGTGACGTGAACCGCAACGTCATGGCCTCGCCCATGCCGGCCATCAGCCTCGCCCGCCAGCAGGTCTACGAGGATTCCAAGAAGGTCTCCGAGGCCCTGCTGCCGCAGACCAAGGCCTACCACTCCATCTGGATCGACGGCGTGCAGCTCAACCTCGACGCCTCCGAGAACAAGGACTTCGTCGACCCGCTCTACGGCAAGACCTACCTGCCGCGGAAATTCAAGGTGGGCTTCGTCATCCCGCCGGTGAACGACATCGACATCTTCACCCAGTGCATGGGCTTCATCGCCATCGTCCAGGATGGCCAGCTCATCGGCTACAACCTGACGGCCGGTGGCGGCATGGGCCGCAGCCATGGCAACACCGTCACCTATCCGCGCCTGGCCGATGTCGTCGGGTTCTTCCCGCGCTCCGCGCTGGTCGTGGTGTCCAAGGCCGTGCTCACCGTCTTCCGCGACTTCGGCGACCGCACCGACCGCAAGCATGCCCGCCTCAAGTACGTGTTGCAGGAGAAGGGCGTGGAGTGGTTCCGCGGCGAGGTGGCCCGCCGGGCCGGCATCGAGTTCCAGCCGGCCAAGCCGGTGCAGTTCATCACTATCACCGACACCTACGGCTGGCAGAAGGCCCTGGATGGCCGCTGGTTCCTGACCCTCTTCGTCGAGTCAGGCCGCGTGAAGGACACCGAGACCCGCCGCCAGAAGACCGCGCTGCGCCGCGTGGCCGAGCGGTTCGACGGCGTGGAATACCGGCTGTCGGCCAACCAGAATATCGTGCTGGCCAATGTCACCGACGCCGACAAGGCTGCCATCACCGTGCTGCTGCATGAGCACGGCGTGGCGACCGAGAAGCAGGCCGGCGTGCTGCACGCGGCCGCCATGTCGTGCCCGTCGATGCCCACCTGTGGCCTCGGACTGGCCGAGTCCGAGCGCTTCCTGCCCTCGCTGCTCGACCGCATCCAGGACCTGTGCACCGAGGTCGGCCTGGGCGGGCAGGAGATCATCATCCGCATGACCGGTTGTCCCAACGGCTGCGCGCGCCCCTACATGGCGGAGATCGGGTTCGTGGGCAAGGGACCCGGTCGCTACCAGGTCTGGCTCGGGGGAGACACCACCGGCACCCGGCTCAACCGCGTCTGGAAGGAGACCCTGAAGGAGGTCGACGCCGAGACCGAGCTGCGCCCGTTGCTCTCCCGGTACAAGGCCGAGCGGCTCCCGGGCGAGCGCTTCGGCGACTGGGTCGCGCGGGTCTTCTGGGTCGAAACGCCCGCCGAGTCCGCGACCACGGCCGCCTGAACACTGGAGGTCCACGGTCCCGAACCACCAATCCACCCCAGCCCCGCTGCACTCCTGCCTTTCCCGGTGATGACTGACGCCGAACTGCAAGCCGCCAATGCCGCCCTCCGGCCCCAAGCCCCGCTGGACATCCTCCGCTGGGGCCTGGAACGCTCGGGGGGGCGGGCCATCGTCTCGACCAATTTCCGCCCCTACGAGGCGGTGATCCTGCACCTGGTGACCCGGCTCCAGCCCGACATCCCGGTGCTGTGGGTGGACCACGGCTACAATCGCCCGGCCACCTACCGGCATGCCGAAGCCTTGCGCGCTCGGTTCAAGCTCAACCTCAAGGCCTACCTGCCCCGCAAGACGGCCGCCCACTACGACGCCGTCGATGGCGGCATGCCCGAGCCCACGCCGGAGAACGAGGAGCGCATCAAGGCCTTCAGCACCGTCATGAAGCTCGAGCCCTTCCAACGCGGCATGCGCGAACTGGCCCCGACGGTGTGGATCACCGCGCTGCGCAAGGTGCAGAACCCCAACCGCGCCGGCCTCGACGTCGTCAGCCCCGACGGCAACTTCGGATCGCTCAAGCTCAGTCCGCTCTTCCACGCGAGCGACGCCGAGCTGGAGGCCTACCTGAAGGAGCACGACCTGCCCAACGAGTGGGACTACTTCGACCCGGCCAAGGCCGACGACAAGCGCGAGTGCGGCCTGCACGCCGCCTGGGGAGGCAAGGCCGTCGCCTCGGTCTGAACCCGGCGGAACCCCGGGCCCCGCCCGAGCCCGACCCATCCCTTGCCGAGACCGTCTTCCATGAGAAGCTACCAACTCGACCACCTCCAGTACCTCGAGACCGAGGCCATCCACATCATGCGCGAGGTGGCGGTCGAATTCGAACGTCCGGCACTGCTGTTCTCCGGCGGCAAGGATTCCATCTGCCTGTTGCGCCTGGCCGAGAAGGCCTTTCGGCCCTCCGACCTGCCGATGCCCTTCCTGAACGTGGAGACCGGCCACGAGTTCCCCGAGCTCATCGAGTTCCGCGACCGCCGGGCCAGGGAGTTGGGCGCCAAGCTCATCGTGCGCACCGTCGACGACGGCATCGCCAAGGGCTTCGTCACCCCGACGCCCGGCCAGTTGAGCCGCAACCAGCTTCAGATCCCGGTGCTGCTGGGCGCCATCGAGGAGTTCCGCTTCGACTGCTGCATCGGCGGGGCCCGCCGCGACGAGGAGAAGGCCCGGGCCAAGGAGCGCTTCTTCAGCTTCCGTGACGCCTTCGGCCAGTGGGACCCGAAGAACCAACGCCCCGAGGTCTGGAACCTCTACAACGCCCGCCTCAACCCGGGCGAGAACATGCGCGTGTTCCCGCTCTCGAACTGGACCGAGATGGACGTGTGGGAATACATCCGCCAGGAGCGCCTCGAGGTCCCGAACATCTACTTCAGCCACCGGCGCGACTGCTTCCGCCGGGGCGGCCAGTGGCTCCCGGTGCCGCCGCCGCACACCGACGCCACGCGGCCCGATCCCTATGAGGGCGGGCGTCCAAAGCCCGGTGAGCCGGTGAAGTCGCTGGTGGTCCGGGTTCGGACCATCGCCGACATGATCAGCACCGGCATGATCGAGAGCCCGGCCGACTCGGTGGACGACATCATCGCCGAGGTGGCCGCAGCCCGCGTCACCGAGCGGGGCACCCGCGCCGACGACAAGGCCAGCGAGGCGGCCATGGAGGACCGCAAAAAGGCCGGCTACTTCTGAGACGGGGCCGTCTCCGACGAACCCACCGGCCCCCCCGAGTCGATCTCCCTCCGATGCCCCCCAACATCGCCTTCCTGAATCCCGGTGCGCAGACCGCCCCGCTTCGCGAGGAACTGTTGCGCGCCGTCACCGCGGTCATCGATGGCGGCCATTTCATCCTGGGTCCGAATGTCGCGGCCCTCGAGCAGGAGGTCGCGGCCTTCTGCGGCGCGGCCCATGGCATCGGGGTCAATTCAGGTTCCGATGCGCTGACCCTGGCCCTCAAGGCCCTCGACATCGGTCCCGGCGACGAGGTCATCACCAGCCCGTTCACCTACATCGCCCCGGCCGAGAGCATCCATCAGTTGGGCGCCAAGGTGGTCTTCGCCGACATCGACCCGCGCACCTTCACCCTCGACGCCGCCGATGTGGCCCGGCGCATCACCTCCCGCACCAAGGCCCTGTTGCCGGTCCACCTGTTCGGTCAGGCCGCTCCGCTCGGAGAGCTCTTACCCCTGTGCGAACGCCACGGCCTGTCGCTGGTCGAAGACTGCGCCCAGGCCATCGGGGCCACTTGGCAGGGCCGCGGACTCGCGGGCATCGGCCGGATCGGGTGCCTGAGCTTCTACCCCACCAAGAACCTCGGGGCCGACGGCGACGGTGGCATGTGCCTCACCCAGGATCCCGCCCTGGCCAAGAGGCTGCGCATGCTCCGGGTCCACGGCATCGAGAAGCGCTACTACCACGACCTGCACGGGTTCAATTCGCGGCTCGACGAACTCCAGGCGGCCATCCTCCGCGTGAAGCTTCCGCACCTGGCCCGCTGGAACCGGCGCCGGGCCGAGATCGCCGCGCGCTATTCGGCCGGCCTCGCCGGATTGCCGGTCGAATTGCCGGTCGTCGCGCCGGGCAACACCCATGTCTGGCATGTGTACGCGCTCTTGACCGACCAGCGGGATGCCCTTCAAAAGCACCTCGAGGCGGCCGGCATCCCCACGCTCATCTACTACCCGGTGCCGCTGCATCTCCAGCGCTGCTACGCCGATCAGGGCGGCCAGCCCGGGGATCATCCGGTGGCCGAGGCGATCAGCCGGCGCATCCAGCCCCTGCCGATGTACCCCGAGCTCACCGACGATCAGGTCGACCGGGTGATCGAGGCCATCCGCGGGTTCTTCCCATGACCGCAAGTCCCGCCATGGCGCCCTGGACCGTGTCGACGGGGTAATCGGACCAAATTGGTCTTCTATCCATTGCCATCCGGGCGGAGTTGAGGTTCCATGCTCCCGAAATGGCTGTGACTCCCGCCAAGGCGACCGGCAAGCAGGCTTCCGACACCGGATTCCTGCCGATGACCCGTGCGGAAATGACCGCCAAGGGGTGGTCCGATCTGGACGTGCTCATCCTCACCGGGGATGCGTATGTCGACCATCCGTCCTTCGGCTCGGCCATGATCGGCCGGGTGCTGGAAAACCTGGGGCTGCGTGTCGGCATCATCGCCCAGCCCGATTGGAAGGATATCCAGTCCATCCAGGGCATGGGTGCGCCCCGATTGTTCGTGGGGGTCACGGCGGGCAACCTCGACTCGATGCTGTCGAACTACACGGCCGCCCGGCATCGCCGGAAGGACGACGTGTACAGCGCCGGGGGAGTCCCGGGCCGCCGCCCGAACCACGCCGCGGTGGTTTATTCCCAGATGGCCCGCCGAGCCTTCCCCGGGGTGCCGGTCGTGCTGGGCGGCATGGAGGCCTCCATGCGCCGGGTGGCCCATTACGATTACTGGGAAGACAAGCTCAAGCCCTCGATCATGGCCGATGCCAAGGCCGATGTGTTGGTCTATGGCATGGGCGAGTCGGCGGTTCGCGAGATCGTCGCCCGATTGCGGGCCGGCAACCGCGACTTCTACGGCATCCGCGGCACCGCGCTCTTCCTGGGCGGCAAGGCCACGGCCGAGGCCGACCTGTCCGACTGCCTCATCCTGCCCTCGTGGGAAGACCTGCAGGCCGACAAGACCCACCTGATGCGCCTGACCAAGGTGGTCGAGGCCCAGCAGACACCCCACAGCGGCCGGCGGTTGGTGCAGATTCACGGCAACCGGGCGCTGCTGCAGGAGCCCCCGGCCTTCCCCATCGACGGGCCGGACCTCGACGCCCTCTACGAGCTGCCCTTCATGCGGGCGTCGCATCCGAGCTACACCGAGCCCGTGCCCGGCTTCGCCACCATCAAGGACTCGATCATCGTGTCGCGGGGCTGTCCCGGCGGGTGCACCTTCTGCGGCCTGGGGTTCCATCAGGGCAAGTTCCTCTCCAGTCGCAGCATCGACTCGGTGCTCAAGGAGATCCGCAAGCTGTCGTCCTCGCCGTCCTTCCGGGGCACGGTGTCCGACCTGGGCGGCCCCACGGCCAACCTCTACGGGGCCCGCAACGGCCACGCCGAGGAATGCAAGAAGTGCCACCGGCCCAGCTGCCTCTGGCCGACGATTTGCCCGGTCTTCGAGATCAACGAGAAGGCCGGTCTCGACCTGCTCAAGGGCTCCCGCACCCAGCCCGGGGTGAAGCACGTCTTCGTGCAGTCGGGCATCCGCATGGATGTCGCGCTGCGGACGCCCGAGTACATGAAGGAACTGGTCCAGAACCATGTCTCCGGTCACATGAAGGTGGCGCCCGAGCACATGAACCCCGACGTGCTGCGCCGCATGCGCAAGCCGGCCGGCGACTTCCCGGCCTTCATGGAGAAGTTCTTCGACCTGAGCGAAGAGGCCGGCAAGGAGCAGTACCTCGTGCCCTACTTCATTTCCAGCTTCCCGGGCTGCACCGAGAAGGAGATGGGGGCGGTGGAGCAGTTCCTCAAGGAGGAGAAGTGGAACCTGCAGCAGGTGCAGGATTTCATCCCGCTGCCCATGACCGGGTCGGCCGCGATGTACGTGACCGGCCTCGACATCAACACCGGCAAGCCCATCCCGGTGGTGAAGGGGGCCGGCGACCGCGAGCGGCAAAAACGCATGCTGCGGCCCAACCCGGTGCATGAAACCCGTGTGACCGGCAGCCGCCGGCGCATGGCCTCGACCGAGTTCTGTCCCGGCGCCCAGATGGACACGGTGGACTGAAGGTGAATGGCCACCACGGCGGCCGGGGGACCGGTCTGGGAAGCGCTCGGCCGAGGCCGCGAAGTTCAGACGGCGAAGTTCAGGGCAGGGTGCTCCAGGAGGGAGGGTCCCTTGGGCAGGGGCGTTCCGGCAGGGACCGCGGTGAGAGGCCTCGGGAAGGGACCTTGGGGGGACCTTGGTGGACCTTGGTGGACATCGTGGTCCCGGCCCGTCCCCGCTCGACGGCTCAGGCCGCCTGGAGATGCGGCTCGTTGTCGAGGGCGGGCTCGTCGAACTGGACCCTCGGGCGCGCGGGCGACTGGGTCATGCGGCGCATGAAGCCGTCGTCGAAGCCGCCGCGACCGGGGCGGGCCTCCGAGCGCACGACATCGCGCAACTCCTCGGCGATCACGAAGCACAGCTTGGGCAGCAGTTGCTCCTCGATCTGGGTGGTCACCAGCTTCTGCACGAAGAAGGCCTCCTCCACGCGGCGCTGCTCGTCCTGGAACATGGTCTCGAGGGCGTTGCGGCGGTCGATGCCCACCGGCACGGCCTGCTTGGACCAGGCGGCGATCTTGTTCGGGATCTCCGTCTGGAGCAGTTGCTCCGATTCCTCGAGACGGCCGTTGCGTCGCAGGACGCAGGCCTCACGGAACTGTTCGACGAGGGAGATCCACAGCGGGTCGTTGGTGAAGGTGCGGTTCATGATGTCAGCAGGTCATGGCGAAGCACCGGGAATGCCAAGCGATGGAATGGCGGTTTTCCCCCGGTTTGAACCGTCAGGAGGCCCAGCACAGGCAAACCCTGCCGGGTGATCCCGCCGGGTCTTGCCGCTCCGCCGGCAGGGCCGATGGAAACAGGGTTCAGGCGTTCCGGCCCAGCGCCCGGGTGAACAAGCGCCGGGGCTCCTGGACAAAAAGATCCCGCAGCAGGGTCTCCACGGGCGCGGCCTGGGGTTCCTCCAGCCGCTGGCTGACCCGGAAGGCCGCCACAAAGCTCAGGCCGACCAGGGCGAAGAACAGGCTGAAGCGGTTCCACTCCAGGCCCAGCCAGCGGCCCTGGAAGCCGCCCACGCCGTCGATGACCAGACCCCACAGCACCGGTGAAAGCCCGAGGGTCACCTGCCACACCACCATGAACAGGGCGAAGAAGTGGTTGCGGCCCATCCGGGGGACGATCGCCATCGCCAGGCGGTTGTTGGCCGCCGAGTGCAGGGCGTTGAGCAGGCCCAGGGGAACGATCAGGGCCAGCACCACCGCGATGCGGGGCCGCCCCACCCCGGCCGCGAGGAGGAACCAGCCGCCCGCGACCAGGCAGCCGGCCAGCATCAGGAACCCGAAGGCGGGCTTGCTGCCATGGAGGTCGAGGCGGCGTCCCCCGAACCAGTAGGCCCCGAGGCCGCCCACGAACTGGGTGGCCATCAGCAGCAGGATGGCGCCGTCGGGCAGGTCGGCACCGCTCTTGAGGAAGGCGACGACGAAGGTGGTGAGCCCGCCGAAGGCCAGCGACCACACCGCGTTCAACTCCAGCAGCCGGCGGAAGGGCGGATGGGCGGCGATGGCCGCCCAAGGCACCGGTCCCGTGCCCGTGCGCTCGTGCGGAGGCACCGGTGTGTCGGGCATCCGTCGCAGGAACCACAGGCTCGCCACCCCCATCATGCCGCTGAAGGCGAAGGCCAGGGCGAACTGCCATGGGTGCGCCGGCGAGGGCAGCAGGCCTCCGGCCCCCAGCAGCGTCGCCACGACGAGGAAGCACAGCAGGCTGGCCCCGTTGGAGGCCGCCTGGTCGCCGGCGAGGTAGCGCCCCCGCGACTCCAGCGGCACCAGTCCGGTGATCCATGGCAGCCAGGCGCTGCTGGCGATGCCCCGGCAGAGGTTGAACCCGAAGAGCAGCCCCAGCAGCAGGGCCAGCCGGGAACCGGTTTCAAGCCAGGGCCCGGTCAGCGGCATCAGTGCCATCAGGAAGGCGAAGACGATCCGCGCGGACCAGCCGGTCACCACGAAGCGCTTGTAGCCGATCCGGTCGAGGTAGGCCGCGGCGGGGATCTGGCTGATGGTCAGGAGCGGCATCATGCCCGCGACCACCCCCAGCACGGTGGCGCTGGCGTCGAGCGACTTGGCGTAAAGCACCATGGGCCCGCCCAGGATCACCTGGAAGGACAGCGCGTTGAACACGGCAAAGCCGTAGGCATGCCGCAGTCGGAGGGGTTGGGGCTCGGTATGGGACACGGGCGATCGCCGGGGCCACGGATCGGCGGCAGGACGGGACTTGGGTCGGCCTCAGGGGACGGGTCTCCCCGCCCTGCCGCTGCCGCAGAGGATGCGGCCTCGGGATCGGCATGGTCGATGACAAAGCCTCCGCGTGAGGCGATCCGATGAGGTGCCAGGGGTTCGACCAGGGCGGCGAACCTCCTCAAAAACCCCGGTTCCTTGACGCTCCCCCGGGTCGAACCTAGCCTCGGACGAGGAAAAAACGACCATGCGCAACTTCGTCAACATCCCTTACGTCATCGAGCAGACCGGCCGCGGCGAGAAGGGCTACGATCTCTACAGCCGCCTGCTGGTGGACCGGATCATCTTCCTGGGGACCCCGGTCGACGACATGGTCGCCAACGTCATCGTGGCGCAGTTCCTCTTCCTGCAGATGACCGACCCCAAGAAGGACATCCACTTCTACATCAATTCCCCGGGGGGTAGCGTCACGGCCGGTCTGGCCATCTACGACACCATGCAGTGGCTGACCTGCGATGTGAACACCTACTGCGTCGGCCAGGCCGCCAGCATGGGGGCCGTGCTGCTGGCCGGCGGCACCAAGGGCAAGCGTTTCGCCCTGCCCAACGCCAACATCATGATCCACCAGGTGCTCGGCGGGGCCGAGGGCCAGGCCAGCGACGTGGAGATCCGCGTCAAGTACATGCTGAAGCTCAAGGAGCGCCTCAACACCATCCTGGCCAAGCACACCGGCCAGCCCTACGACGCGGTGGAGCGGGCCTGCGACCGCGACAACTTCATGTCGGCCGAGGATGCCCGCCAGTTCGGCCTCGTCGACGAGGTGGTCACCAGCCGTCGCGACCTGCCGGCCCTCGCTGCCTCCGCGACCAAGGTCTGACCGCCCTCCGGCTGCGCCTGCGGTGGGTCTTTGGGGGCCCACGCCGGAGCCCATTGCCAGAGAGCCCACCCCCCTCGTGGTCCCGCTCCCGCCTCCGGGTTCCCGCTCCCGCCTCCGGAGGCCCGCGCTTGTCGATTGCCGGTTTTCACCGATCCGGGGAGTGTCCCCTCCCAATGGCGCGTGCCTCCCAGATCACGATGTGCAGTTTCTGCGGCAAGTCGAAGGCCGAGGTGAAACGGCTGATTGCAGGTCCCGGTGTCTACATCTGCGACGCCTGCGTCGTCGTCTGCAGCGGGGTGCTGGAGAAGGAGAACCGGGCCGATGCCGAGCGGCAGGGCGTGCCACCGGCCTTCCGGATCCCACGGCCCTCCGAGATCAAGCGCCAGCTCGACCAGCACGTCATCGGCCAGGAGCGCGCCAAGCGCACGCTCAGCGTCGCGGTCTACAACCACTACAAGCGGGTCCTATCCGCCACGGCCGCCACGGCCGCTCCCGCGACCGCATCCCCTTCGCCCGGCTCCGAGGCGGGGCCCGGGGCCCCGTCCGCCCTGTCCGCCGTCCCCGAGGCGCCGGACGCGGTGGAGATCGAGAAGAGCAACATCCTCCTGCTCGGGCCCACCGGCTGTGGCAAGACCCTCCTGGCCAAGACCCTCGCGAAGATCCTCAACGTGCCCTTCGCCATCGCCGACGCCACGGTCATCACCGAGGCCGGCTACGTGGGCGAGGACGTCGAGAACATCATCCTGAGGCTGCTCCAGGCCGCCGACTTCGACGTGCGCCGGGCCCAGATGGGCATCGTGTACATCGACGAGATCGACAAGATCGCCCGCAAGACCGAGAACGTGTCCATCACCCGCGACGTCTCGGGCGAGGGGGTCCAGCAGGGCCTGCTCAAGATCCTCGAGGGCACCGTCTGCAACGTGCCGCCGCAGGGGGGGCGCAAGCACCCCCAGCAGGAGTACATCCGCATCGACACCACGCAGATCCTCTTCCTTTGCGGCGGGGCCTTCGTGGGCATCGACCGCCTCATCGAGCGCCGCCTCGGCCGGCGGTCCATCGGTTTCGGCCCGTCGTCGGCCGAGATGCCGGCGGGCACGGAGGCGGCCGGGGTGAACCGGACGGCGGCCGGACTGGTCCACCAGGTCGAGCCGGAGGATCTGCTGGGGTTCGGATTCATCCCCGAGTTCATCGGGAGGCTGCCCGTCGTCACGGCCCTCGACGAGCTGGACGCGGCCCAGTTGGCGGAGGTGCTCACCCGGCCCCGCAACGCCCTGACCCGGCAGTTCGCCAAGTTGTTGGCGCTGGACGGCGTCGAACTGACCTTCACCGACGACGCCATCGCCGAACTGGCCGCCCAGGCCTCGCGCCGGAAGACAGGGGCCCGGGCCCTGCGGGCGCTGACCGAGGACCTCTTCCGGGACCTGCTCTTCGAGTTGCCCGACGCCGACGACGTCGTCGGCGTCGAGGTCTGCGCCCGGGTCGTGCGGCGGGAGATTCCGCCCCGGGTCCGGCATCGGGACCGCCGAGAGGCCGCCTGAGAGCCGGTTCCCGGGCCCCAGCATCGGCCGGCCGGTCGGACCGGATCGACGACCCTGTTCAAAAAATTTGTTTTTGGCGGTTGACTGGCCCTCAAGTCTCAGGTTAGATCTCCCTCATAAGTTGGCTGAAGAGCGTGTCTATTGAGTAGCCCATCCTCCATGAAACCTTTGAACCGAACCCTTTTGATCGCCGCCGCCTCCCTCATGGTGGGCTCCTCGGCGGTGGCCCTCACCTCCACCGAGACGCAGGCCCTGACCGACAAGATCCTGGCTTCCAGAGTCGTTGACATGCCGGCGGTCGCCGCCAAATTGGTGATCCAGGCCCAGAAGGCCGAGCGCATCGAGACGGCCAAGACCGCCGTGGTGGCCGTGGCCAAGAATTACCCCAAGGCCCTGTCGGCCGTGGTGGGCGCCGTGGTCCGCAAGGCTCCTGAGACCACCGAGGCGGTGGTCGCGGCCTGCCTCGAGGCCGCCCCGTCCATGGGCCGCACCGTGGTCGCCGCGGCGACCTTCGCGTCCGTGGGTCAAGACATGGCTATCCTGTCCGTGGTCGACCGTTTCGCCCCCGCCCAGCAGCAGGAACTCAAGACCGAGATGGCCTTGGCCTTGGCCCGCCGCATCGAAAGCTCCAGCAAGCTGAAGGGTGCCTTGGATGCCAAGACCCGCGGCACGATCACGATCCCTGGTTCCTCGGGTGTCCAGACCGAGACGAAGACCTTCGAGACGAAGGATCAAGCTGAAGAGGTCTTCGCCCGGATCATCCTCAATGTCGATCCCAAGGCCACCTACAACCCTGCGAACAACACCTTTACGTTGCCCGCGGGCACCACTCCGACCGTAGGCAAGGTCATCCCGGCCCCTGAGGTGGTGACCACCCGGATCGAGTCGCTGTTCACGTCTTCCGGGGTGATCAACCAAAACAAGGTGGTCAATGAGTTGAAGACCGCCTTCAAGACCGTGACGGCCGTCAAGTCCGTTGACATTAACCGCGAGAGCCTGAACCTCTACGCGTCGCCGTAAGTTGCGGTTCCGGACCCGGCTGAGCTGGCTACGACTTTGCTGTCGCCGGCCACCCGGTTCCAACGCCTCCGAGCGTTTTCAGGCCCCTTTCAACCC
>Ga0194129_10000362_pt1 | contig 90368 bp, 91 predicted proteins | sample TA2KigCa35mmetaG_FD_150862 | JGI IMG/M metagenome (GOLD analysis project Ga0194129, IMG submission 150862) | Freshwater microbial communities from Lake Tanganyika, Tanzania - TA2015038 Kigoma Deep Cast 35m | ecosystem: Environmental > Aquatic > Freshwater > Lake | place: Tanzania: Lake... | reverse complement strand
GCGAAGCCGGACCGCGGCGCGGAAAGCGGCCCTCTACAGGGGCCTAGAAGGCGTTTTTGCTTGCTGGGTGGGGTGATGGTACCCCTCGCTTCCGGGCCTCGAGGCTCATCCGCCCGGGCAACCACAAGAACCGTCCTGCCGTCGTAGCAAGTGAGGTCGATCAGGCAGAGCGTACGGACCGCCGAGAGTGACCCAGATTCACTCCTGCCGTCCCCCCGGCGTCCCCCCAACAAAAGAGCGGGTCCCGGCATAATCGCCAAAACCCGCTTCCCTATTAGCTCCGGCAACTGGACTCGAACCAGTGACCCGCTGATTAACAGTCAGCTGCTCTACCAACTGAGCTATGCCGGAATGACGATCGCGATGGTAGGGCCGGAGGCGGCGCTTGTCAATGTTGTCGGCGCCACAGGTGCTACCATGGGCCTTCAATGGGCACCCAGCACCTGCGTACCCGCCGCCTGCGCCGGGCGGTCGCGCAGGAGCGTGCGCGACACCGACGCGTTGCCGTGGCGCTGTTGGCCATGATGCTGCTGGTCGTCGGCGGCTTTGTTCTGCGCCGCGTCGTGGCTGATCGGCCCAAGCCGGGGCTCTTCGATGGGCCGTGGTGGATCCTGATTGCCTTGCTGGATGGCGAGGGCCCGGCTGCCAGGGGCGCGTTCTTCGGGGTGCTAGGCCTGATGCCGGACGAGACCCGGGCCCGGATGGTGCTGTTCCCGACGTTGACTCAGGTAACGATGCCCGGCTATGGCGTCGGCCGCCTCAAGGATGTCCCTGCCGTCGGGGGCCTGACCCTGCTTCGGCAGTCCGTCGAGGGGACGCTTGGACATCCCGTCAACCGGGTTGTCGCACTCACGCCGGCGACGGCACGAAAGGTCTTCGGGTCGACAGAAGGCCTGGTGCCGGCCACTTGGGGAGCGGCATCTGGCAGCGCTCTGCCGCTTGATGCTGCGACTTTGGCACGCGTGGGCAGGGTGCGGGCCGACGAAGTGGGAGAGCGGCCTGCGCTTGTGCGGCAGATGCAACTGCTGGGCCTGCTGATGCGCGGCGCTGCCGCGCGATCGGCGTCGTGGGGCGAGGCGTGGAGCGCACTCAAGCCTGCCGGTGATCTCACGGGCCCAGAGCGCCTCGCGCTGTGTCGACGGCTCGGGGCGGTGTCCGGCATTCGGGCGGCGGTCGTGCCGGGGACTCCGGGCTTCGATGGCGTCTGGATCCCCGACATCAACCGCATGGAAGTGCTCTTCGAGCGGCTGGGACGCCCGCAACGGGCCAAGGGTAGCCGTCCGATGCAGGTCGAGGTGCTGCATGGACCGGGGCAGCGCGACCGGGCCATGAAGCTGGCCGAGACGTTGGGTGCCGAGGGGCTTATGGTGGTGCGTCTGGCCACGGGTGAGCCCGACATCGCGACCCGGGTCGTCTCCCGTGACGTCACGCTCGAGTCCGATGCCGTCCTCGAGCGCCTGCTGCCCGGCACGCCGTGGCTGGTCACGGATGATCCCTCCCCCTTCTCGGCCGACTACTCGGTTTTGCTGGGAGGCGAGCCCTGACGCCGATGCTCGAAGCACGGGCGGTGCGCAAGGTCTTCGGGGATCAAGACGCGCGCTCCGGTGCTGTCCTCGATGGCGTCGACCTGGTGGTGCCCGACGGGCAGTTTGTCGCGCTGACGGGTCCTTCGGGCAGTGGCAAGTCGACCTTGCTGTACTTGCTGGGTGCCCTTGACCGGCCGACGTCTGGTGACGTCCTGCTTCGCGGTCAGTCGACGACTACGTTGGGCGACGATGACCTGGCGCGGTTGCGCCTTGAAGCCATCGGATTCGTCTTTCAGTTCCACTTCCTGAATGAAGTGCTGACGGCCGAAGAGAATGTCATGGTTCCCGCCATGCTGGCCGGCAGATCGGAACGCGAAGCTCGCTTGCTGGCGCGTGCCGGACTCGAGGCTTTGGGGCTGAGCCATCGTCTGACGCACCGGCCTACGCGCCTGTCGGGCGGGGAACAGCAACGCGTTGCCTTGGCACGGGCGCTCGTCAACCGGCCGCGCCTGCTGCTGGCCGATGAGCCCACGGGCAACCTGGACGGGGCCAGCGGGGAGCGGGTCATGGACATCTTGCATGAAGCGCATCGTCGGGATGGCCTCACGATCGTCATCGTGACACACAACATGGAACTGGCTGCACGGGCCGATCGTCACGTCGCCATGCGCGACGGCCGCCTGGTTCACCTTGCGGGAGAACCAGACGGCCCGTCGTCAACAGTGTCCTGAAGCCGCGTCAGCCCTGCGTTGCCGGCGTGGCGTCGTCGACGATGTTTTCGCTGGCAATCAGCGAGAGCTTGGTGCGCACGACGCGATCGATCTCGGCTGCGATCTCGGGCTGAGCCACCAAGAAGGACCGCGCACCGTCGCGACCTTGACCGATGCGCTGGTCCCCGTAGGAGTACCAAGCTCCGCTCTTCTGGATGATGCCCATCTCGGTCGCGATATCGAGGATGCAGCCTTCGGTCGATACCCCGTGTCCGAAGAGCAAGTCGAACTCGGCCACCTTGAAGGGGGGTGAGACCTTGTTCTTGACGACCTTCGCCTTGACCCGGTTGCCGATCTCGGTGCCGTCCTTCTTGAGCGTCTCGATACGCCGCACCTCGATGCGGACCGAGGCGTAGAAACGTAGGGCGCGGCCACCCGTCGTTACCTCGGGGTTCCCGAACATGACGCCCACCTTCTCGCGCAGCTGGTTGATGAAGATGACGATGGCAGAGCTCTTGCTGATGGCGGCCGTCAGCTTGCGCAAGGCCTGGCTCATCAGGCGTGCCTGAAGACCGACATGCGAATCGCCCATCTCGCCCTCGAGCTCGGCCTTGGGGACCAGGGCTGCGACCGAGTCCACGACGATGATGTCGACAGCACTGGTGCGAACCAGGGCCTCGGCGATCTCGAGCGCCTGCTCACCCGTATCCGGCTGGGCGACCAGGAGGTTGTCGATGTCGACGCCCAGAGCCTTGGCATATTGGGGGTCAAGGGCGTGCTCGGCGTCGATGAAGGCTGCGATGCCGCCGGCCTTCTGGACCTGGGCCACGACTTGCAGGCTGACGGTCGTCTTGCCGCCGGCCTCGGGACCGTAAATCTCGACGACACGGCCACGAGGCAGCCCGCCTACGCCCAAGGCCACGTCAAGGGGCAGGATGCCGGTGGGAACGGTGGCGACGCGCATCTTGGCGTTGTCGCCGAGCTTCATGATGGAGCCCTTGCCGAACTGTCGCTCGATGCCGGTCAGGGCGAGGTCGATCGCCTTCATGCGATCAGCCAAGGCGGGGTCACGGCCGGTGGTTTGGGGGGTGGAGGCGGGTTCCTTGGGGGCCACGGTGCGGGTTTGCTCCTCTCGTACGCTTGTTCGACGGGGCCATCGTAGGACACCCCGCTCCCTGGGTCAAGGGGGCGTCATGTCTCCTCGAGGTAGCGCTGCATTTCGCGGTCGCTCATGGCCAGCTGCAGCCTTCCGAGCGCGCGGGCTTCCAACTGGCGGATCCGCTCGCGGGTGATGCCCGAGTCCTTGCCGATGTCCTCGAGCATCCGGGGTTCCCGGGCATCCAAGCCAAACCTTGCCGTCACGATGTGTCTTTCAGGCTGCGGCAGCACGTCAAGCACCGCGTGGAGATCGCTCGCCATCTGAACCGCAGCGTGGGCCGGATCGGGATGGTCCTCGTCCTGGATGAGGTCGGCGAGGCGCCCGTCTTCCTAGCTGCCGACCGGGGCATCGAACGAGACGATGTCCCGGATGACCCGACGTATTTTCTGCAGACGGGCGAGCGGCACCTGCTCGACCTCGGCCACGCGCTCGTCGGACGGCGGCGTGCCGTCCTCCTGCGGTTGGCGCTGGTCGACGGCCCGCAGGCGGTTCATGGTCCCGACCATGTGCACCGGCATGCGGATCACGCAGCCCTTGTCGGCCAGCGAGCGGCTGATGGCCCGCCGGATCCACCACATGGCGGAGGTCGGAAACTTGTCGCCGCGCCGATGGTCGAACTTCCCGACCGCCCGGATCAGGCGTTCGCAGGCCCGATTGCCGGCCGGTCCCTCCTCGGCCATCAGTCGGACCAGGTTCCACTCGTCGTGCGCCTTGAGCGGGGAGTCTGCCCGATTGCGCGCAGATAATGATCGACCGCATCCCCGTTGGTACTGCCATCCTAGGCCATGCGCTGCCGGCCGCGTTCGGCACCGTCCAGTCCTTCGAGCAGGTCAAGGTCCGCGGTGGTGGGCTCCGAGGCATCCTCGGGCTCCGTGCCGTCCAATCCGGCATCGGCGGCCTCGAGGGGCAGGAAGCGGACGCGGATCGCCGGCTGATCGTGCGCGGCGCCCAGTGGGTCGGGCAGTTCTTCCATCGCCTGCAGGCGCCCGTCCAACCAGGGGGAAGTCAGTGGGTTCCCGGTGTCCATGCCCTTGCGCCTCCCGTGGTCTTGCCCAAGGCGACCATGGCGGGCTTACCCCATCCGTTCAAGGTCCGGCCGACCGGCGCCTGAATATCCCGAGCACCGGATGCCCGGAGCGATGCGGCTCACCGCCCATGGCCGGACTTTCCTGTCAGCAAGCCGGCCTTGCCACGCTACGGGCGTACCGCGTCAGAGCAGGTTGACGGCGTCCACGTCGACGGTCCAGCGCACCTTGCTGTCCCGCGGCAGTCCGTCAAGGGTCCGGCGGATGATGGCCGTCGTTGCGGGCAGGTTGTCGGCCTTGAAGAGCACCAGGTGCCGGAACCGGCCATGGACCTGCAGCAGGGGGGCGGGTGCCGGGCCCAGGACCCGGGCCGGCATCTCGGGCAGAGCATGCCTGAATACCTGCGCGGCTTGCTCTGCGTGCGACTCCTCGGTCGACGAGGCGGTGACGACGACGACCCGCGAGAAGGGCGGATAGCCCAGCATCCGTCGCTCTGCCAGTTCATCCGCGGCGAAGCCTGCGTAGTCGTGGCGGGCCGCGTGTCGCACGGCAGGGTGGTCGGGGGCGAGGGCCTGCACCACGACCGAGCCGTCACGCGCCCTGCCTGCCCTTCCGGCCACCTGGGTGATCAGCTGGAAGGTGCGTTCGGCCGCTCTGAAGTCCGGCAGGCCGAGGGCCGCATCGGCCGAAAGCACGCCCACGAGCGTGACGTCGGGGAAGTCCAGCCCCTTGGCGACCATCTGCGTCCCGACGAGGATGGCTGCCTCCTTGCGGCCGAAGGCACCCAGAATCCGGCCGTGCGCGTCCTTGCCGCCGGCGGTGTCCCGGTCCAGACGCAGCACCGGCACGTCCGGGAACAGGCGCTCGAGGCGCGCCACGACCTGTTCCGTTCCGGCGCCGCGCGAGCGGGCGCATCTGCCTCCGCAATTGCCGCAGGGCCGCTCGGGGGGCTCGGCATGGCCGCAGTAGTGGCAACGCAACTGCTCGGCGGCACGGTGCCGCGTCAGCGCAATGGCGCACGTCGGGCAGCGGACCAACTCCCCGCACGCCTGGCAGAGTACCGTTGGTGCCCAGCCCCGGCGGTTGAGCAGGATGATGGCCTGGTCACCGCGATCGAGTGTGGTCGCGAGGCGGGCAAGCAGCACGCGGCTGAAGAGACCCTCGTGGCCATCGAGTGTCTCTTCCCGCATGTCGACCAGCGTGACGGGGGGCAGGGGACGACCGTGGATGCGTTCGGGCAGCGTGACCCGTGTTGCCCGTCCTTCGACTGTCGCCTGCCATGTCTCGAGAGCAGGCGTGGCGCTGCCCAGCACCAGCCGTGCACCGGTATGCAGCGCGAGGCGCTGGGCGGCGAGGCGGGCGTGGTAGCGGGGTGCCTGCTCCTGTTTGTAGGCGCCGTCGTGTTCCTCGTCCAGGATGATTAGGCCCGGTCGCGGCAGGGGGGCGAACAGGGCGCTGCGCGCGCCCACCACGATGTCTGCCCGTCCATCTGCCGCTCGCTGCCACCCTTCTTGACGCTCGCCGTCGGACAGCCCCGAATGCAGCACCACGACCCGACCTCCGAAGCGGCGGCGGAATCGTGCCTCGGTCTGAGGCGTCAGGCTGATCTCGGGTACCAGCATCAGGGCCTGACGATCTGCGGCCAGCACCTCGGCCATGGCCCTCATGTAGACCTCGGTCTTCCCGCTGCCCGTCACGCCATGAAGCAGGATCGGTTTGGCGACGTCGGCCTCGAGCAATTCGCCCAGCGCACGCTCCTGGTCCGCCGTCAGGATGGGTGCCTCCTCGGTCGGGGGCGTCTCCGGGGCGGGCAGGCGGGGGGCCTCCTCCTCGACCACATGCCACAGGCCGGCCTTGGCGCCCGCCACCACCGTGGCCCGCGTCGTCCGGGCCTCTCTCAGGAAGTCCGCAAGGGCCACGCGGTCCCCCGCCTGCCCGAGGGCCTGGCGCAGCAGGCGTTGCCGGGGTGTGCCGGCAACCGGGACGTCATCACGCGCGACCACCCACGTGCGGGTCCGCGGTGCGGCCTCGCCCCGCGCCTGGGCTGCCGGCAGGATACCCGCGATGACGGTGGCGAGGGGCGTGGCGTAGTGTCGGGCCATGTCATGGCAGACGGCCAGCAGGTGGGGTGGCAGCAACCCGCGAACGACGACGTGGTCGATGGCCCTGGCCGTGACGCCTTCCGGGGGTGGAGGCGCAGGGGCGCGCACGACGACACCCGTGGCACGCCTGCGTCCGAAGGGCACCCGGATCAAGTCACCCGACGCACAGGGGGTGCCGGGAGTGGTGCAGTACGTATAGGTGCCCGGCACTGGCTCCGAGGTCAGGACGATCGCGACGAAGCCGGGGACGTCCGACGTGTTCACGAGGGCGCGGACAGGGCCGCGAGCGCGCGCCCGAAGCGTTGCCACAGCACGTCCGCGAGGGCTTCCTTGATCATGGGGCCAAGGTCTTCGGCGCCCGATCCGGACAAGACGACGACCTCGTTGTCGGGGGCTTCCATGGCGCGGGGCGCGTGATTGGCGATGAGCAGGTCACACCCTTTGCGCACCCGCTTCTCCTCGCCCAGCACCCGAAGGTCTCCCGTCTCGGCCGCGAATCCCACCAGCAGTTGCCCGGGGCGCTTGGCCGCGCCGGCCTCGGCGAGGATGTCCCGGGTGGGGACCAAGCGGATCTCGGGGGGACCGTCGGCCTTCTTGAGCTTGTGCGGGGCGGCCTGCGCCGGTGTCCAGTCGGCGACTGCTGCCGCCATGACCAGCACGTCGGCATCGGGCCATCGTGCCAGCGTGGCTTCGGCCATCTCGGCCGCCGTGGTGACCTCGATGCGTCGGACGCCTGTTCGTGACGGCAGGGGTGACGTTGTCACCAGCGTGACGTCCGCGCCCAGTGCCTGTGCCGCCGACGCGAGCGCATGGCCCATGCGGCCACTGCTGCGGTTGCCGAGGAAACGCACGGCATCAAGGGGTTCGCGGGTGCCGCCTGCCGTGACAAGCACCTTGCGTCCTGCCAGTGGCCCTTGGCCGGATGCCAGCCATCCCCCGAGCTCGCGCAGCAGGTCTGCGGGCTCGGGCATGCGGCCCTGGCCTTCCTCACCGCACGCCGTCGGGCCCGTGGCCGGCGGCACCACGGTGACGCCCCGACTGCGCAGTATGGCGACGTTGGCTTGGGTTGCCGGGTGCTGCCACATCGCCGGGTTCATGGCCGGGACCACCACCACGGGGGCCGTCGTCGCAAGCAGCACCGTCGCCAGCAGGTCATCTGCCATTCCGGCAGCTTGCCGGGCCAGCAGGTCGGCACTGGCCGGGGCCACGACGACGAGGTCCGGCCACCGTGCCAGGTCGATGTGCAAGATGCCCATGCCGGGGTCAAGGCCCTCGACGAGCACGCTCCGACGCGTCAGAGCTTCGAAGGTCAACGGCGCCACGAAACGGGTGGCGGCCGGCGTCATCACGACCTGGACCTCGTGCCCGGCCTTGGCCAGCCGGCTGGCCAGATCGGTGGCCTTGGCCGCCGCGATGCCCCCGGAGATCCCAAGCAGGATCCGCGCCACGATGCGACCTAGCCGATCGTGACGTCGTCGTCCTGAAGCATCTCGCGAATGGCGAGGGGGATGGGCTTGGTCGCCTCGGTGGACTGCATCCGCTTCTGCTCGTCCTTGATGGTCTTGGCGCGCTTGGCCACCGTCAGGACGAGGTCGTACTTGTTGGGGTGCTTCTGCAGCAGGGGCGAGTAGTCGGTGGTTTGGGGCTCGTGGGCTTCCATGGGCTTGTTCTCCTTGGGGGGCTCAATGCCGACCGCTGCGCCGGGCGACCCGGCAGCGTTCGGCGGTGATGATGGCGTCCAGCGTCTCCGCGGCACGTTCCAGATCGTCGTTGACGACCTGGTAGTCGTACATGGGGAGGAAGTTGATCTCGTCCATCGCGACGGAAAGACGCTGGCGAATGGCCTCGATGGCCTCCGTCTGCCGCTTGAGCAGGCGGTGCTCGAGCGCTTCCATCGTGGGCGGCAGCAGGAACACGAAGACGGCGGCCGGCCAGCGCTCCTTGACCTGCATGGCACCCTTGACGTCAATCTCGAGAATCACGTCCTCGCCCTCGGCGAGGCGCTCCTCGACGAAGGCGCGAGGCGTGCCGTAGCAGAGGCCCGTCACGTAGGTGGCGTATTCCAGAAGGGCGCCATTCTCGACCATGCGGCCGAAGTCGTCCGTGGACCGGAAGAAGTAGTGGACGCCGTCGACCTCCCCCGGGCGCGGGCTGCGGGTCGTCACGCTCACCGAGGCGACCAGGCGCGGGTCGCGACCTGTCAACTTGCGAACCAACGTCCCCTTGCCCACCCCAGAGGGACCGGAGACCACGACGAGCATGCCCTCGCGCCGACGCGCGGTCGCCCGGGCGAGGGGCCCGGTGCCGCCGGCGGGGTTAGTCTGCACTGTGGCTACCACTGTCGGTGGCGTCCTTCTGGGAGAATCGATGGACGATGGTCTCCGGCTGGATCGCCGAGAGGATGACCCGTTCCGTATCGGTAACAAGGACCGCGCGTGTCCGGCGGCCGCAGGTGGCGTCGACCAGACGGGAAGCGTCCCTCGCCTCCTGGATGAACCGCCGGATGGGTGCGGATTCGGGACTCACGATGGCCACCACGCGATGGGCGGACACGAAGTTGCCGAAACCGATGTTGATCAGGCGGAGATCCAAGGGGCACGTCCCGGAAGAGGGTTGTCCAGCTTAGCAGGGGTGGCCTTTTTGGACAAGATGGGGATTGCCTTAAATCTCCATCATAGATAGCCCCTGTGTGGGAGAGAGGGGCATGGCACATGCAGGAGGCGTCTGCCATGTCCCTCGTTCCCCAAGCCAGCCCGACCGGCCTCCCGGTGCGCACGGCCAGTCCCACGCAGGCGCTGGATCCCGGTGTCGCCCAGGACTGGTCCACGGCCCGCAGCAATGCGGCCGTCTTCGACGAGGGGGCGGTCGCACGCCTGAAGGAAAGACTGGCTGCCGTCGGCCTGCTCGATGTCGTGCGGCAATCGGGGCTCTTCGACCGCATTCAGGCCAGCACCACAGCCGAGCAGGTCAAGGACCTGCTGGTGCCCCTGTTGGCCGGGCTCGGTTCGGGCAAGATTCTGACGCCCGAAGAGTTGATGGCGAACCGTACCCGGACCTCCGAGTTGACGCTCGAGCCCACGGGCAAGGCACAAGGTGGCTTCCGTACAGCCGTCGAGCCATCGACGCCAGCTTTCGATGATGCCCCCCTCGGCACGGTGTCGCTGCCCTCGTTCGATGCACCGGGCCTGCCTGTCACGCGCTCCGCTCCGCCGGTGGCGGGCAAGTCACCTCCGGCAGATCCGCAGTTGCCTGTCCGCGAACCGCCTCCCAGCTTCGTTCCCTTCGCCGGCGGCATCGGCGAGTGGGGCGGCCTGGTCTCCGCCCCGACCTCGAATCCGGTCCGCGATGACGGATTCGGCGTGCCCGTCAGTGGCGGCATCGAAGCTCCGGCCAGGTCCCCTGCTGGCAGCGGCGCCGTAACGGGCAAGTCTGCCGCCGACAAACCTGTGGCCGGAAAGCCCGCCGACAATTGGCAACCTGTCTCGTTGCAGCCGGCCGCCCTGCAACCCGCCTCGGACCTCGAGGGTCGACTGGCCCGTCTCTCCGCGATGCTGGATGCACCGGGCCAGGCCGCCCTGCAGCGGCTGCAGTCGGCCGGTCGCTTGGCGGATGTGGATGCTTCGGGCCGCACGGTGCTGGACAACCTCGAGGCCCTGGCCGCGGGGCCGCTGTCCGCGCAGGCTGCCAAGCTGGGCTACACGCCGGCCTCCGTTGTCCGCGAGGTCGTGATGGACATCGACGATCCCACTCAGATCCGGCAGGAGGGCACGTCGGACTGCGTCCTGACGAACCTGCGCGTCATCATGTCGCGGGACAATCCCGGCCAGTACGCAGCCTTCGCCCGGGATCTGTACCTGAAGGGAGAGTCATCGGTCGCCGAAGGAGCCACCGTCAAACTGCAGCAGGCCCTGGAGCCCTTCGATCTGGGCGGCAACTTCGGCAAGTCCTTTTACAAGGACGGCCAACTGATGGTAGGGATCGACGCCGGGGAGGGAGTTAAGGGGGTGTTCACCGTCGAGCAGGTTCTGGACAAGTTCCTGAACGATAAGCATCCCTCCGGTCAGCTGTGGTCGGACCGGCTGCTCAAGGCCAACCCGGGTTTCGACAATGCCTTCGTGCGCGGCCTGCTCGAGACGGCCAAGGGCATGTGGAACCGGGGCGAACGTGCTGCGGTCATCGAGTTCGCCAAGCCCTACCTGTCCTTGTTCATCGATCTCAAGGCGGGAAGCGACGGCGAGGCCGCTTCCTATCTCGTCGACAACATGGCAACGGCCCTCTCGGGTGGTGCTCAGGCGGTCGATGCCGTACCGGCCGGTTTGCCCTTGTCGAAGGTCGGTGCCTACTTCCCCGGTACGAAGGCTTTCGGGCCTGCGCCCTCGATGTCGGAAATTCTCAAGGTCGCCGCGATGAAGGGGGTCGAGGTGCCCGTGGCGGTCCGCGCGGACAACGGCAAGGTTCTGCACTTGGCAACCGTCGTCGGACGCACCCAGGAAGGCGACTACATGGTCTATGACCCCAAGGAGGGCCTGCAGGTCTTCGGCGAGGGTGAACTCATGAACCGCATCGTGGCTGTCTACCTCTCCGATCGCCTGACGCACAACCTGCCGCCGATAGCGTCGACGGACCAACTGCTTGTGGGTGGCGGCGTCTTCCGGCCGCAGCGGCGACGCGGCTGACGACCCTGATTCCCTGGCGGTGTAGCATGGGTCTTGTCCCGCGCATCCTCAGGAGGTCCAAGTGTCCCGTCCCGTCCGCGCTCCCGATCTGTCCCGCCTGAAGCGGGAAGGCCAAAGGGTGGTTGCTGTGACGGCCTATGACTACGCTTCCGGCGTCATGGTCGACAGGGCCGGTGTCGATGTCGTTTTGGTGGGCGACAGTCTGGCGACCGTCATCCTCGGGCACACGACGACGCTGCCGGCGACGATGGATGTGATGGTGCACCATACGCGTGCCGTGGCCCGTGGTGTCCAACGCGCCCTTGTGGTCGGCGACCTGCCCTTCCTCTCGTGCATCACGGTCGAGGATGCCGTCCGCAATGGCGGTCGCCTGATGCAGGAGGCCGGTGCGGGCGCCGTCAAGCTCGAAGGAGCCAGTGCGTTGACGCTCGCCGCCGTGCGTGCCCTCGTGGCGCAGGGTATCCCGGTCCTCGGTCACATCGGTTTCACGCCGCAGAGCGTTCATGTCTTCGGGGGGCACAAGGTGCAGGGCAAGGACGAGGAGGCGGCCAGGCGCATGCTGGAAGAAGCTCGTGCCCTGCAGCAGGCCGGCGTCTCTGCCGTCGTGCTGGAACTGGTCCCCGAGGCCCTTGCGGCCCACATTAGCCTCAATCTCGAGATACCTACGATCGGTATCGGTGCCGGGCCCGGCTGTGACGGCCAGATCCAGGTTTTCCATGACCTTGTCGGCCTGTTCACCGACCACGTGCCCCGGCACGCCGCGCGCTATGCCCGTGTGGGCGACGTCATCGGCGAAGCCGTCGGGCGTTACGCGGCCGATGTTCGCGCCGGGCGATTCCTCGCCCGCGAGGAGGTCCTTTCCTGATGGGCAAGGTCTTCGTCAAGAGCTTTGGCTGCCAGATGAACCTGTCGGATGCCGAGCGAGTCGTCGGCTTGCTGGGCGAGGACGGCTACGGCCCGACGCCCGAGGTCGCAGAGGCTGACTTGCTTCTGGTCAATACCTGCGCCATCCGCGAGCGGTCCGAGGACAAGCTGTTCTCCCTGCTCGGCGAATGGCGTCAACTCAAGCGCGAGAAGCCCGACATGGTGATCGCCGTGATGGGTTGCGTGGCCCAGGCGATGAAGGACGAGATCCGGCGGCGCAATCCTGCCGTCGATGTCGTCGTCGGCACGCATAACTTCCATGAGCTGCCCGAGTTGGTGGCCGAGGTGCGCCGGACGCGGCAACCCATCACCCGCATCGGCCGCCTCAGGGACGCCATCCCGGATGACATGCCCACGCGTCGCGAGGGCGGCCTGCATGCTTGGGTGCCCGTGATCTACGGCTGTTCGTACTTCTGCACCTACTGCATCGTCCCCTACACCCGCGGCCCGTATCAAAGCCGTGAACCTGACGCCATCGTCCGCGAGGTCGAGGGCTTGGTGGCCGAGGGCTATCGGGAGGTCACCCTGCTGGGACAGACGGTCGACCGCTACGGGCGTGAGTTGCCCGAGCCGACGTCCTTGTCCGCGCTGCTGCGGCGCCTGCATGCCATCGAGGGCCTCTGGCGCATCCGCTTTCTGACCAGCCACCCCCTAGACCTCGATGAGGATCTGGTCAGTACCGTCGCCGAGTTGCCCAAGGTCATGGAGTACTTCCATGTGCCGATCCAGGCCGGCTGCGACCGGGTGTTGGCCGAGATGAAGCGCGGCTACACGGTCGCCCAGTATCTCGAGATGGTTGCCATGATTCGCCGGATCGTGCCTGATGCCACCATCACGGGTGATCTGATCGTCGGCTTTCCCGGTGAGACCGACGAGGATTTCGAAGGCACCTTGGCCCTGCTCGACAAGGTCGATTTCGACCTTAACAACACGGCGGCCTACTCTCCGCGCCCCTGGACCCCGGCCGCGAAGCGCGAGGATCAGGTCGAGGACGTGATCAAGGCCGAACGCCTGCAACGCCTGAACGAAAAGGTCACCGAAGGGTCGCATCGCAATACCCGTCGCCAAGTCGGCTCGGTCCAGGAAGTACTGGTCGAAGGGCCGTCCAGTCGCAATGCTGCCATTCTGACGGGCCGAACCCGGGGCAACCGCGTGTGCTATTTCCCCGGCGGTCCCGAATGGGTCGGCCGGCTTGTGCAGGTGCGTATCACCGAGGCCCGCTCCTTCACCTTGCGGGGCGAGCTGCTCGTGCCTGCCCCCAGCCTCGCCTGAGTCCGGGCGCCCCGCTCAGCGAACGGGCAACCGGTCGAGTTCTTCGGCTTTGGCCCGGATGGTCGCGCGGGCCTGCGGCAGGTCGGCCTGACTCTTGACCGGGATGAATCGGCTTTCCCTGCGCACCTCGACCACACCAAGGTCCAGCAGGCAGGACAGGTCGCCGGCAAGCCGCTCGAACTGCAACACGGGGTGACCGTCGAGGTTCTTCTCAACGACGTACCAAGGCAGGTCGAGGTTCTGGTCGAGCGATGCTGCGTTGAACATGTAGGTCGCCGTATTGAAGTGCGGCAGGCTTTCCTGGTCGAGGCCCTCGGGCATGGCAAAGCCCTCGACCAGTTGGAGGCGGCCGTTGACCCGGGCCGGTGCGCCGCCCTTGTCCCCATCGGCCTTGCGGGCGACCTCGGCCGTCATGGCCTTGCCTGAACGCAGGTGCATGCCAATCAGCAGGGGGTCTGGTGTCGCGCCCAGATTGTCGACATTGGAGAAGATCAGCGTCTGGCCGCCGCCCTCGAGGAAGCTGCCGAGGAGGCCGGAGGAACGAAACAGAGGCCCGAAGTCCCCGTGTCCGGGAGCGGCCTCGGCATCGTGTCCGGGCAGCCCTGCAAAGGGTGTCCCGTCCAGTTCCATCCTGGGCAGCCTGCCTTGGCGGAACAGATGGACCTGATCCGGTTCGAGCCCGAACCACGCGTTGGCCTCCAGGTGGCCAGCGATGGCCTCGTGGGTGTGGAAGCTGGTCATGATGTAGACTGGCGCGCCATCGCCCATCTGGTCATGCGCCCACAGCAGCTTCCAGCCGAGGAAGCTGATCCCCTCATGGATGGGGAAGAGGGCCTTGGGCTTGTCCCACTGAAATCGTGTCGCCATGCCCCCTGCGAGAATGACGAGGCCCACCTTGCCTTCATCCAATTCCTGGCGGCCCATGGACTCGAGCAGGCGCCAGGCATCCGTGCCTTCCGACGGTGGCGTCGCGAGGTCGGCCGAGAAAGGGGGCGTGACTTCACCGGAGAGCCTGTTGCCGGACGGCGTCAGGGTGCCGGCCAGAAAGCGGTCGCGCAGGTCGCTGAACACTGGTTCCATCAACTCATGATACGCCAAAAGAAGTTGAGGGCCGGCACACGGCCGGCCCTCAGTTCGCTGGGACCAGTCAGGTAGCGGGCACCTTGAGGCGACCGCGTTCCTCCTGAACGATGCGCAGGGCGCGGCCGGGGCTGCGGGGGAATTCCCGCCCACGGCTCACGATCTGCTTTTCGAACCGCTCCGCCTTGAACTCGCGGACGATATAGTCCGTCGCGTAGTCCACGTCGAAGTCCCGACACGAGAAGATGTCCAGGCTGATGTAGCCCTTCTCCGGGAACGTGTGGATGCTGATATGGCTTTCCGCAATCAGCACCACGCCGGAAACACCCCAGTCATCGGGCACTTCGCCCGAGTACTTGAAGACGTAAGGCGGCATGATGCGCGTCATGTCGATGGCCGCGGGGAGTTCCTCGAGGATGGAAGCCACGAGGCCCACGTCCTCGAGCTTGGAGCGATCGCAACCGTAGGCATCCAGCATGAGATGGGGACCGAACACCGAATCACCTCCTTCCAAAATCACGAGAGTCCGGGAGTAGCGATTATACGTAGTCTGGCCGGGTTTTCAAGAACTTTTCCGAAATCGTCCAGGCTGGCTCTGTTTGGCGCGCTGACTTGGTTTCAGTCTGTCCGGGCATCAAGGTTGCCTCCCGGGGTGATCTTCATTTTTCTCGACAATGGTCTGTTTTTTGGCGCTTTTCGAGGTTCTTTAATAAATCCAAAATGAAAACCAAACAGATGCTACGAATTGTGACGTGTCTCCCGCAGCAGGCGTCGGGTCTCCCTGAACCCATGGGGGGCCAGCAGTCCGGGAAGCAGGTGCTGTGCGGCATGCGGGTGTCGCGCGAACCAGTCGCGCAACCACGGCCACGCGGCATCCGGCCATCGATCCCCGCCCGTCAGCAGCCACTCCAGCGCGCGGTGCGCGGGCGTCATGCCCGTCATCAGCCGTACTTCCCATGTGGGTCGCCGCGCCAAAAACACGGCAGCCATCCGGCCACGTTGGGCCTCCGTCTCGATCCACCGCGGCAGGTCCTCCGGCCGATAGGCCGGATGGACGTGGAAGCCGATCGCCTCACGGGCGCGCTGCTGCTGCAGGCCGAGATCCCGCAGCCTCATGCCCAGTTCCAGATCCTCCCATCCATATTCGGTGAAGGCCGGGTCGAAGCCGCCCGCCTCGCGGAGGATATGCGTGGCCACGCCCACGTTCTTGGTGTCGAAGTACGCCCTGGAGGGGTCCCGGACCGGGACCCCCGGGTTGCGGGGTGCTACCGGGTAGGGGACGTCGACGCTGATGCCCTGGGAGAACGCAGTCTCGCCCGCGCGGCGCAGGATGTCGGCGTGGCCGCGCAGGAATCCCGGCGTCACGAGGACATCGCTGTCGACATAGACCAGCCAGGTGCCGGCGGCCTCGGTGATGCCGCGGTTGCGGGCCGCCGATCGCCCGGCATTGGGGGCCCAGGCATGCCGGACGCATGGGGCTCTCAACTGGGGCAGTTCCTCCGTGCCATCGGTCGAACCGTCATCGATGACGAGGATCTCATGGCTGGGCGCCCCTTCCTGATCGAGCAGGGCATCCAGGCACCGCGCCAACATGGCGGCCCTGTTGTAGGTGATGACGACGACGGAAAGTTCGGGTTCGGACATCGGTCCACGGTTTGACGCGAGCGTGTGGGCGTGGTATCGAACATGATGCGCAACGTCGATCCCATCGGGTCCCGTTCCTGAAGAGGGCGGGGTCCTTCATTATAAGGGGGCAGATGCGGCGCATCCCTGTTGGCATCGGGCGGCGTTAGTTCAGGTGGTAGAACGGCGGTCTCCAAAACCGCATGTCGTGGGTTCGAGTCCTACACGCCGCGCTTCCAACTGTTTCCCCTATGGGTGTTTCCTTTGTCTAATCCGTCTTCCGTTCCGCCGTCCGGTCGCCAAGAGGCCGGCGAGGCTTCGGCTGCGGAGCCAGTGGACAGGGCGCTTCAGCTCAAGGGATTTTCCCTGCCGACCTTCGGCCCCTCGATGGGCAAGGCCGGGACCTTCCTTTCCGAGGTCGGGGAAGAGTTCCAGAAGATCAGCTGGCCGACCCGGCGGCAGGTCCTGGTCGAGACATTGGTCGTCATCTTCGTCTGTGCGTTCCTGACCGGTCTGGTGATGGCCTACGACTGGCTCCTCACCCGGCTCGCGAACGCCGTCTTCTATGGCCAGTAGGCCTTCCCAGCACCAGAGGTCCGAGCATGCAGGCCGATCGCAAGTGGTTCGTCATCAACACCTACTCCGGTTATGAGGAGCGGGTTCGCGAGAACCTCATCCGCCGGGTGGAGTCGATGGGCATGGAAGATCGCATCTTCCACGTCGAGGTGCCCGAGGAGATGGTCGTCGATTACAAGGACGGCAAGCGCGTCGAGCGCCCCCGCAAGGTCTTCCCGGGCTACGTGCTGGTCGAGATGAGCGTGGCCGGGGGCAAGATCGACGACGAGGCATGGCACGTTGTCCGCAATACCCCGGGCGTCACCTCCTTCGTCGGGTCCTCTTCCGGTGCGGTCTCCAAGCCGACCCCGCTGTCCCCCAGCGAGGTCCGCAAGATCTTCCGTCGGTCCGCCCAAAAGGCGCGCGCCCAAGTCGACTTCGAGGCCGGCGATCACGTCAAGGTCATCGGTGGCCCCTTCGCTGACTTCGCGGGCGACATCGTCGAAGTGAGCCACGAGCGCGGCAAGGTCAAGGTGACCGTGCCCGTCTTCGGTCGTCTGACTCCGGTCGAACTCGAGTTCAGCCAGATTCAGAAGGTCGCCAAGTAAGTTTCCCAACCCCCCAAGGTCCAGAAGGCAAGGATTAAGCAATGGCCAAGAAAGTAACCGCCAAGGTCAAGCTGGCGCTCCCCGCCGGCAAGGCCAATCCCGCTCCTCCGGTCGGTCCCGCGCTGGGTCAGCACGGCATCAACATCATGGAGTTCTGCAAGGCTTACAACGCCCAGACGGCGGACAAGGCCGGGATGGTCATCCCCGTCGAGATCACCGTGTATGCGGATCGCAGCTTCAGCTTCATCCTGAAGACCCCTCCGACGGGTGTGCTCCTGATCAAGGAAGCCGGCCTCGACAAGGGTTCGGGCAAGCCCAACACCCAGAAGGTCGGTCAGGTCACCAAGGCTCAGGTCCGCAAGATCGCCGAGATCAAGATGCCTGACCTCAACTGCACGTCGATCGAGTCCGCGATGCGGCAGGTCGAGGGCTCGGCCCGCGCGGCCGGCATCGTCGTCGTCGACTGACAACGGTCGGCACGGTCCCGCCGTTCGTGTCGGCGGGACAGGCGACCGATAGCCGCAAGGCCGGTCGCCGTGGGAGGTCTCCCCATCCTGAGAGACCGTTCGTACCACCTACCGAAAGGAATTCTCCATCATGGCCAAGCTCACCAAGCGTCAGAAGAAGACTGCCGAGGCTATCCCCGCCGGCAAGACCTTTGCTCCCGTCGAGGCCCTGGGTCTCTGCAAAGAGCACGCGACGGCTAAGTTCGACGAGACCGTCGAAGTCCACTTCCGCCTCGGCATCAACGTCAAGCACGCCGATCAGCAGGTTCGTACCTCGGTCATCCTCCCCGCGGGCACGGGCAAGAACGTCCGCGTCGCCGTCATCGGCAAGGGTGATCGTCTGAAGGAAGCCGAGGCCGCCGGTGCGGATGTCGTCGGTTCCGAGGAACTGATTCCTCGCATCCAGGAAGGCTGGATGGAGTTCGACGTCCTGATCGCGACGCCAGACATCATGGGTGCCCTCGGTCGCGTCGGTAAGGTCCTTGGCCCGCGCGGCCTGATGCCCAGCCCCAAGGCCGGCACCGTGACCTTCGAGCTCGGCAAAGCCGTCAAGGAGTTCAAGGCCGGCAAGGTAGAGTTTCGCGCGGACAAGCAGGGTATCGTCCACGTCCCGATGGGCAAGGCCAGCTTCACGGACGAGCAGCTCCAGCAGAACTTCAACGCCATCCTGGACGCCATCAACAAGGCCAAGCCCGCCGCCGCCAAGGGCACGTACATCAAGAGCGCCTACGTCGCCAGCACGATGGGGTCGGGCATCCGCCTCGACACCACCAAGTTGGCCGCGGCCGCTTCCGCCAACTGAGGCGGGTACCGCGCTTCGCTCCCGCCCTCCGGCATCCCGGGGGGCGGGAGACTTGCTTGGGGCCTTGCCGGCGTGTCATACTTGCTTTGGTAGCTTTGCTGCCATCTGTCTTTTGACCATCGACCACCGAAGACAGCGGGAGGCCTCGGCCTCAATTGGTGCTCCGGCACCGTCCCGCCGAGGTTGGGGCCGTTCCACGCCTTTCGCGCCTGCCTGCAGGCCCGGGAGGTCCGCGCCCAACCGGGTCGTGGACCATTCCCGGCGGCCCAGGCCGCGAAAGGAGGTGAACACAAATGCCGACCAAGCAAAAAAAGGAAGCTTCGCTCGAAGCGCTCAAGGGTGCTTTCTCCAAGGCAACCGTCGCGCTCGTGGCCGATTACCGCGGGCTCACGGTCGCCGAGATCACCGATCTGCGTCGTCGCATCCAGAACGTGGGTGGTGACTTCACCGTCGCCAAGAACACGCTGGTACGGCTGGCCACCCAGGACGATTCCTGGAAGGCCATTGCCCCGCATCTCGCCGGGCCTACGGCGCTGGCCATCGGATTCGACGATCCGGTCATCATCGCCAAGACGCTGACCGACTTCGCCAAGGAGAAGCGCAAGGTCCAGATCGAGATTCGCGGTGGCGTGCTCCAGGGTAATTCCCTCGACGCCAAGGCGGTCAAGGCCCTTGCTGACCTGCCCAGCCGCGAGCAACTGCTCGCCAAGCTCATGGGCTCGGTCAATTCCCCGGCGACCGGTGTGGTCATGGCCACTGCCGGCGTCGCACGCAAGCTGGTGTACGCGCTCGAAGCGCGTCGCAAGCAGCTCGCTGTCTAGGTCCGGGTGCTGCCGTGGCCAATGGGCTGCGGCGGACCCGACGTCATTCCCCAACCCTGTTTCGTGATGGAGAGAGTTTCCATGCCTACGCTTACCAAGGAAGAGATCGTCGACGCGATCGGCGCCATGCCCCTGCTCGAGGTTGCTGACCTCGTCAAGATGATGGAAGAGAAGTTCGGCGTCAGCGCGGCTGCCCCCGTGGCCGTGGCCGCGGTCGGTGGCGGTCCCGCCCCCGCCGCCGAAGAGGAGAAGACCGAGTTCGACGTCATCCTCACCAACGCCGGCGACAAGAAGATCCAGGTGCTCAAGGTCGTGCGCGAGCTGACCGGCCTGGGTCTGAAGGAAGCCAAGGAGCTGGTCGATTCCGCACCGAAGCCCGTCAAGGAGAAGTGCAAGAAGGAAGAGGCCGAAGAGCTCAAGGCCAAGCTTACGGCCGAAGGCGCCACCGTCGAGATCAAGTAGTCCCGACGATCATTCCTACCGGGCCTCCGGCGCTTGCGCCGGGGGCCCGGCTGCTTGGGTTTCTGCAACGCGGCCGAGCAAGACCCAGGCCCAGAGCTTGAGCGCGCAGGGCAACCCGGCGTAGACGATGCCCAGGGTGACGAGGGCGACGGTCGCATTGGTCTTGCCGGTCTGGAAGCCGACGAATTCGAGCAGGGGCAAGCTGATGGCGCTGGCAATCGCAAGGTTGATCTTCCCGGCCGTGCCCATCAACCCGAAGGCCCGGCCCGCAAGGTGGGTGCGACCGCCCTTCGCAAGGTTGTTCGCCACCATGGCGGGCGGCAGGGCGACTTCCGCACCCAAGGCGAGACCGGCGGCCACGCACACGGCACCATAGGCCCACGTGGCTCCTTCGCCCAGGAAGGTCGCCCAGACAAAGGCTCCGGTGGCGAGCATGATGGCTTCCTGCCACGCACGCCGATGGCCGACGGAACTTGCCCGCTGCGTCCACCAGGGCATGCCCGCTGCGCCCGCGAGCATGTAAACGATCAGGAAGATGGGCAGCATCGTGCCGGCACCAAGGCGATCCTTGACATAGAAGACGACGGTCGAGGCCGGCAGGGCACTTGCCGTGCCATTGACCAGAAACACGGCCAGGAGCCGCCGGAAGACCGGATCAGCCAGGGGAGCCAAGGTGGACCTCCAGCCCGTTTCCTCGGGCATCGGTGGCTCGCCGTTCGGCTCTGGGGCCCCGGTTTGTGTCTTGGGTGTCATCAAGGCCGGCAAGGCCAGCACGGGCACGGCCACCAGCAGGCCGATGGCCATCGGGGCGAGGCCCCGTTCGGGATGTTCCGAACCGCCAAGGACATGGGGCAGGACAGTGGCGGCCAACGTACCCAGCAGCCCGAAGGCCTCGCGCACCGTCCAGATGCGCGTGCCTTCCTCCTCCCCGGCTCCCCAATGCATGGCGAGGGCCGTGTGGGCAATCGACGCAGCGCTGAAGGACACGGTGAAGGCCGCGAGGCTTCCGGCCAGCCAAGGTAGCGGGGATACCCCAGTCGGCGGGCGGAACAGTGCAGCCACGGACAGCGCGAGGCAGGGTGCCGCAAGGGCCAGGACGCCCCTGGGGCCGATGCGCCACTGGTCGCAGCCGCGCCCGATCCAGGGATCCAGGACGGCATCGGCCAACCGGGCACCCAGCAGCACGATGCCCATCAGGCCCAACCCCACCCCCAGGCCGCCATACAGCGTCGGCAACCACAGGAAGACCGGCAGGCTGCAGAGGGCGAGGACCGAGGCGAAGGGAGGATAGGCGATGATGCTGAGCTGCCGGGGCATCTTCCCTCCGCAGGGTGTGATCGGTCGCCTTGCGGTGACGCGCGCCGTTGGCCAACATGGGACCATGCCTTGGGTTCGCGGACCAGCAGGGGCGGAAGGCCACCGGGGCCCTGCGCCAGTCGTCCTGCTGGGGATCGTGGCCCTGGCCGTCGTTTTTGTGACCGGGCCGGCCCTCGCGATGCCACGGGGTGCCGTACTCGGCCCGGACCGGCTGGCGCGTCAGGGAGGCTGGGCCTGGTTGCCCCGGGCGCCGCGCGTCGGTCCCCCGCGCACCCTTGAGGAGGAGCGCGCCCTTGTCTGGCACGCGCGCGGGGCGATGCATGCCGGCCAATGGGAAGAGGCCACGCTCGCCTACGCCGCCGTGCCGCTCCACAGTCCCTACCATCCCGAAGCCCTCGAGGCGCTCGCCTGGCTGCACGTCCGGACGGGGCGACCAGCCCGGGCAAGGGCTGATCTCGAGGCCTTGCTACCCACTGTCGATGGCGCGCGTGCGGAGGCCGTCCGTGCCGAGTTGGCCCGCCTTTGCCTTGCCGCAGGTGACCCCGATGCCACCTTGAAGGTCCTGCGCCCGACGCTCGAGGCGCCGCGCGGTTCCGGTGCGACCGAGGGGCATGCCGCCGCACTCGTGGAGGCCATGTGGCTTTCGGGCCTCGCGGCCAAGGCGACGGGCCATGCGGCCTTCGCGCTGGGGCGCTTCCAGGATGTCGCGCGGCTGGCCCCGGCGTCGCAGCGGGCCGGACTGGCGCAACTCGAGGTCGTGAACCACCACCTTCGGATGGGGCGTCCGGGGCAGGCGGCCGATGCGTTGGCTCGGTATGTCTCCGGCGGTTATCCCGAGATTGCGGGTGTCAACCTGTCGGCCACGCTGGCCTTCCTGCGGGGTGAGGCGGCTGCCCGCGAAGAAGACTGGGACCGTGCGTCGGCTGCGTGGGAGCAGGCCGCCAGTGATCGGCCCCTGCGCGACCATGCCCTCGTCGGCCGTGCGTGGGCCCTGTGGCGGCTGCGGCGGACGGACGAGGCCCTCCGGGTCATCGAGGTCTATCGCCGCGAACGCTGGGCCGGTCTGCTCCAGGCACCGGCACGCTACCTCGAGGGACGCCTCCTTCAGGATGCGGGTCGCTTGGCCGAGGCCGACGCGCGTTACCAGGAGGTCGAGCCCATCGGGGTCGCGGCTTGGTCGGAACAAGCCCTCTTCCAGCGTGCCGGGCTTGCCTTGCGCGGGGGGCAGACGGGCGAGGCCCTGGCGCTTGCGGCCACCATCGTTCGCGACCATCCCGGCGGCAGGATGGCCTCCGCGGCTCTGTGGTTGCTGGCAGAAGCCCAACTCAGCCAAGGCCGCACCGCCGAGGCCATCGTCAACTACCAGCGTCTGGCAAGCCGTCCTGATGCGCTGATGTTGCTCGGGGGGAAGGGCGCTGCCGTAGTCTTCAAGCTGGGGTTGGCCTACCTGCGGGCAGGTGATGATGCCGCTGCCGAGGCAGCCTTCGCCAAGGTCGGGGAACCGGCCTTGCGGGCCGAGGCCTTGTTCTGGCAAGCCGAGGCCGCTTCGCGTCGGGAGCGCCATGGCGAAGCGGCCCGCCTCTACCTCGAGTTGTTGCGCGACCATCTCGAATCTCCCCGTGTCCCCGACGCCTGGTATGGCTTGGCTTGGGCACGGCTCGACCTGGATGAGGCCGGCCTGGCCGCCGCAGCCTTCGAGGAGGCCTCCCGTCGCCTGGCCGATGGGCGTCGACGCCGCGACGCGCGCTACCATCTGGGCCTGCTTCTGCTCGATGCCGGCCGGCCCAAGGCGGCGCGTGTCCTGCTCGCCGAGATTGCAGCCGGGGCCGATCCCTCGCGTGGTGCCGAGGCGGCCTGGTGGCTGGCCGAAGCCATGGCCGACGAGGGAGACTGGGTTGCCGCTGCTGCCCAGTATGGTGCCTGCGTGGCCCTTGGTGGCGAACGCGGCAGGCAGGCGAGGCGCCAGCAGGCCGAGATGCTGCAGAAGGCGGAGCGCTGGGCTGAGGCTGGGACGGTATTGGATGCTCTTCTCGAGAATCCCGACGCGGACGTGGCCGCAGGTCGCAAGGAGCGCCTGGCTGCGGCCGTTGCCTGGAGTCGCGCCGGCGTGCCCGATCGGGCAACTGCCCACTATGCCCGTCTGGCTTCGGAAGCCCGTGGCTTCCACGGGGAACAGGACCAGTTGTGGAAGCCGCTCATCGAGGCCCAGATCGCGACCGGGGCGTGGGCAGGGGCCGGCTCCCTGCTGACGGGTGTGGCGTCGGCCAGTCCGTGGGCCGACGGCCTGCTGCGCCAGGTGGCGCGCGGCCATGCTGCTTCGGGGCAGTGGCGCGCTGCCGCCGCGACATGGGCCAGCTTGCCTGTGCAGGATGCTGCCAGCCGTATGGCCCGTGTGGAAGCCCTCGAGCAATCCGGCGATCGGATGGGGGCTGCCGAGTGTCTCGAGGAGATCCTCCTGCAGCAGGTCGACGCGCGGGATCCGTTCTGGGAGCGCCTGTGTCGCAACTATGCCACGTTGGACTTGCCCGAGCGCGAGCGGACCACGCTCGACCGATGGATGGCCGAGGCCTCCGCCGACATGGCGGTGCGGGCCACCTCGTGGATGGCCTACGGCGAACGTATGGTGCGCAGGCAGGACCTGGACGAGGCTGCCTTTGCGCTCCGTGCGGCCGTGCGCGGCCTGCCTGGAGGCGATGCCCACTGGAAGGCCCGCTACTGGCTGGCCTCGACGTTGGTGACGCAAGGCAGATTCGAGGACGCCGAGGTCATCCTCAAGCCGCTGGCGGACGGGGCGTGGCCTCGGGACGTGTCGTCGGGCCTCTCGGCGTGGCGGGCGCAGGCCCGGTTGCTGCGGGGCCAGGTCCTCGAGATCCGAAAGGAGTGGGACGGTGCCGAGCGCTTGTACACCACGCTCGTAGGCGAGAAGCTTGCCCCCGCCGCCCAGCGCCGCGAGGCAGAGGCCCGCTTGGCCTTCATCCGGCAGTTTGTCCGGCGTCCGGCCAAGGGGAAACGCTGATGCGCCATTTTCTCCTGCTGGCTGCCGTGACAGCGGCCGTGCCCATCCTTGGGCCTTGCCCGGCCATGGCCCTCGAGTCCGAGGCTCTGGTGCCCGTCGTCCTCGAGGCCAGCGCCTCCGCAGCACAGGCAGGCCGTGAAGCCGAACGGTTGCCCATGGAGTTGCCACCCATCACGGTGACGGGTCGCCGCCTGCGGCTGCCCCAGGCGCGGGGTCGCAAGGTTCGCCTCGACGATCCCGATCTCGCGGGCATGATCGAACCTCCTCTACCCGTACGGCCCATGTCCGGCTCCCTCTCCTCGCTCGTGCTTCCCGTGCCCTTGGAGCGCCCGGGCGATGAGGGGGCGACGCTTGATGCCAATCCGGTACCGGCCATCGCGCAACTCGAGTTGGCCCTGGGAGATGCGTTGCTGGGTGGCCCGTCGACGTGGCGGGGCAGGCTCGGGGGGGCTGCGGCGTGGACCCTGGGTGGCTTTACCCTGCTGTCCGATGCACGCGCCGAATGGCACGCCCTCGACGGCTGGTCGACGCTGGCCTTCGATCAGCACATCGCCCACGAGCGCGGTGGCTGGGCCCAGATGGGGCTCGAGGGCGTGCATCGGCGAACGGGTCGCTACGACCTGACCCGGCAAGTCCTCGAGGTCTCGGCTGGATGGGACGAGGCCCTTCCCGACGCGGTCTTGACGTTCTCGCGGGCTGAGCTGGCCAATCAAATCACGGTGGGGCCCTGGCGCACGACGATGGGGACGACGCAGACCCGTTGGCAACTCGAAGGGACGCGTACCGTCACGCCGGGCGCGTTGGGGCTGCCGTTGCGGCTGGATTGGACCGTCGGTCAAGTCGGGCACTCGCGCGAGGAGGACTCCGCAAACGACGGCATGGTGCTTCGGACGATGGTGGCGGCTGAGCCTTGGACGCTGCCTGTCGCTGATCTCGACCTCGAAGCCGGACTCGGTGCCACCCAATTGGGTGCGTCAAGCTATCTCGATCCGGCCTTGAGGCTGAAATGGGCGCCACGCCTGCCCGGTCGCACCGCCGAGCCGGAGGCCTGGCAGCGCCCGCTTCAGCTGTGGTCTGGCCTGTCGACGCATGCCGACTGGCCGACCCTTGCGACGTTGCTTCGGCGACGAGACCCCGTGGTGGCCCGGATGAGCTTGCGCCCCGTGCGTGTCGAGCCGCGATGGGAAAGCGGTCTGTCGTGGCGCCTTGCACCCGACTTGTTCCTGAGCAGCGAGGCCTCGTTGGCCCGCGTCCTGGATCCCGTCGTCTGGCGTGAGGCGGGCGGCGGCCTCTGGTCGATCCAGCAGGATCCCCGCTGGCAGCCCCGGACCGAGGCGCGGCTTGCGCTGCAATGGCAGCCGTGGGAAGGCTTTGCCCAACAGGTGGAGTGGGCCTTCGAGGACTTGCCTGTCGCCGGGGTACGCCATCAGGAACTGCGTCTTGCCCACGATGCTCGCTGGGCCGGCGACTGGGCCGTCGGACTCGACGTGCTTCTGGAGGCCGATCAATTGTCAGGGGCATGGCTAGAGTCGGGCAAGGCCGCAGAGGGTTCCGCGGTCCGCATCGAGGGTACGGTCGGCGTTCCATTGGGCGCGTCCTGGGAAGTCTTTGGCCGGGCGACCTCGTGGCCGATCATCGCGTTGCGCGAGCCGGCTCCCGGCTACTACATGCGTCCGGCGCTGCTCGTGCTGGGCGCCTCACGGGGCTTTTGACGATGGCTGCCTTGTCCCGTCGCCGCAAGGCCCGGCCGGACCCGGAAGCCTGGGGCCTGTCGCTGCTGGTCCATGCCCTGTTCCTGATCTGGCTGTTTTTCTGGCCGCGGCCCGAATTGCCGCTGGTCCTCCCGACACCCGAGCCCCTCGTGGTGTCCCTGGTCGACCTCGGAGGCCTGGCTGGCGACACCACACGTCCTCTGGCAGGTCTTCCGGCACCCGGTCCGGTTCAGGCGCGTCCTGCGGCCGAGCGCCCGGCGCCTGCCGAGGCTCCGGCGCCCCGTCCCGAAGCCGCGGTGCGTCGCCCCGTCGCGTCGCGTCCGGCAGTCCGCCCGGCGCGCGCGCAGGCGGACCCTGATGCACGGCAGGTCGAACCCGAGCCGCAGGTGGACGCGCTGGCGCTGGAACGTGAGCGGCAGCGGCGGCGCCTCGCGGAGTCCGCGTTGCCGGGGTCGGGTGAGGGGCCATCCCAGCCGGACGGCCAGCCGGGAGGTGCGTCGGGCGGGGCACCGGGCGGCGCCGTGTCGACAGGCTCGGGGGCACGGGGTGACCTTGCCGGTCGACGGATTCTGGAACGGCCCGAGCCGGATTACCCCCAAGAGGCGCGTGCGCGCCTTGCCGAGGGCAGCGTCCGTGCCGTCATCCGGGTCGCTGCATCCGGGGAGGTCACCGCAGCACGCATCCAGCGTTCGTCGGGCGACGGGACGCTCGATGCCGCAGCCTTGGCCGCATTCCAGCGCTGGCGATTCAGTCCTCTGGCCGGGGATGCCCCGGACCAGGAAGGCTATGTCTCTGTCAGGTTCCAACTGCGATGACCGGGGATTCTCCCTCGGTGCGGGCGTGAATCCACGCGCTTTCCCAGTCCGTGCGGGCCGTCGGCGCCCATGGCAACCCGAAGGCCGTGGCCATGGCCCGGGCGATGCGATCACGGCATGCCTCCGGATCCCCGGGCGGACCTGCGGGCCAGAGGACCTCGGGTTCGGGCGTTCCCGGCCCCAGGACCCGGGCGAGCGAACATGCCGCGGGCCAGAGCTTGATGCTGCCGTGCTGAAGCAGCACCGTGCCCCTGCGGACTTGCGCCGATCCGCCGATCTTGCGCCCGTCGACCGCGAGATCCGCCCTGCCGGGCCGCGCAAAGCAACTGGCACGCGCTGTCGATTCCGTCGCCTCGCTGCGGATCAGCGCGGCGGGGAAGCCCACGGCGATCAGGGCCCGGGCCAAGCGCTCATTCAGGCGGCGGTAATCCCCGAGCACGCCCTCTCCTGCCGTCGCCGTGACGACGGCATAGGTGACCTCCGAGGCGTGCAGGACGGCTTGGCCTCCGGTGGGCCTGCGGACGATCCCGATGCCGAGGCGCGCGGACCGTTCCTCGAGGCCGATCGGGGCCACCTGATTCCGGCCCAGGCTCAGGCAAGCCGGATCCCAGCCATACAGCCGCAGCGTCGGGCCCGTGATGCCCGCGGCGAGGGCCTCGAGCATGGCCTCGTCCGCCAGCATGTTCCACCGCCCCGGAGCAGGCGGGTCGGCGATCAGTCGCCATGGGTGCATCGTCACGATAGGATCATGTCATGCGGTTGAGCGTGGCCCAAGCTGCCCGGGAACTGGGTGTTTCCGTGGCGGAGGTCCGGGCTTGGGAGCGCGTCCTGAACCTGCGCTTCGCCAAGGACCGGCAGGGGCGGCGCGTCGTCGGTCCCCGCGACCTCGAGAACCTGCGCGTGGTCGCCGGGTATGTCGCCGAGGGTCGAACCTTGGACGAGGTCCGCGTACTCCTCGCCCCCTCGTCCCCTCAGGTCGAGACGCGGCCCGATCTCGAGGAGGTGCTGGCGCGCATTGTGCAGCGCCAGGATGCGATGGAACAGCTCCTCGCCGGACAGCACGCCGCCTTGCAGGACTTGCAGGGTCGCTACCACCAGATCGCGGCCGCGCACGAGGCTGTCCGGGGTCTGCTCGAGGCGCCGGGCATGGACCCCGGTCGCCTTCAGGCCCTCTCGGACCAGGTGTCGGAGATGGCTGCGGCCGGCGTCAGCCGCATGGCCCAACTGGAGGCGCAGTTGGCCGAGGTCCGCCAGACGTTGGGGCAAGTTCCCGAGGGTGATGGTCCTGAGGCCTATGCGTCCTTGCGGCAGCGTCTTGAGGAACTCGAACTTGCGCGCCGCGCCGAGGCCGAGCTGCACGAGCAGGAGGATGCCGTCCGGGGCGAGGCGTTCAGGAAACAGCTTGCGGAGCTGGAGCAGGAACTCGCTCAGAAGGCGCGCCGTGCGATGGATGATTCGATGCGCAGCCTCCAGCGGCGCATGCTGGACCTGGAGGCCGCCCTTGCGAGTCGGACGGAAGACGTTCCCGGTGGCAGCGTCGAGGTCGGGCTGGTCGAGGGCGTTGTCCAAGCCCTTCAGGCCGCCGACGCGCGTCGCCGACCGTGGTGGCGTTTCTGGGCGTGACGCTTGGCGTCAGGCGCGCCAGCGCAGCACGGGCTTGCGGGCAGCCAGTACCTCGTCGACGCGCTTGATGGGCGTGGTGTGGGGCGCCTGCTGCACGACCGCGGGTGTCTCTTCGACCTCGCGGGCGATGTTGTGCATGGCCGAGACGAAGCGGTCCAGCGTTTCCTTGCTCTCGGTCTCGGTCGGCTCGATCATCATGGCTTCCGGCACGATCAGCGGGAAGTAGATCGTGGGCGGATGGATGCCGTAGTCGATCAGTCGCTTGCCCAGCAGCAGCGTGTTGCAACCCTTGGCCTTCTGGCGACTGCCCGACATGACGAACTCGTGCATGCACGGCTGGGCATGGGGCATCTCGAAGGGCTCCTTGAGCTGGGCCTTGAGGTAGTTGGCATTGAGGACGGCATCCCGGCTGACCTGCGCGAGGCCATCCGCCCCGTGCGCCAGGATGTAGGCATAAGCCCGCACGTGCATGCCGAAGTTGCCGAGGAAGGCCTTGACCCGACCGATTGTCAGAGGCCGATTCGCGTCGAGGCGGTAATTGCCCGAGGCATCCCGTGCCACGATGGGCACGGGCAGGAAAGGCTCTAGGGCCTTTCCGACGACGACGGGCCCCGAGCCCGGGCCACCGCCACCGTGAGGGGTGGAGAACGTCTTGTGCAGGTTGAGATGGACGACGTCGAAGCCCATGTCGCCGGGCCGAACGGTGCCGAGGATGGCGTTGAAGTTGGCGCCGTCGTAGTAAAGCAGGCCACCGGCCGCATGCACGGCCTCCTGGATTTCGAGGATGTCCTCCTCGAAGAGACCAAGGGTATTGGGGTTGGTCAGCATCAAGGCGGCAACCCGGTCGTCGAGCTTGGCCTTGAGGTCGGCGAGGTCGACGAGTCCTCGGCTGTCCGAGGCTACCGTCACGACTTCGAACCCAGCCACGGCTGCCGTCGCCGGATTGGTGCCGTGTGCGGAGTCCGGGACGAGGACCCGGGTCCGTTTGGCGTCATCACGATGCTGGTGGTAGGCCTTGATCATCAAGATGCCCGTCAACTCTCCATGGGCGCCTGCGGCCGGTTGCAGGGAACACCGCTCGAGGCCCGTGATGGCGCAGAGCCACTGTTGCAGGTCGTACATGATCTCGAGCGCGCCCTGCAACTGGGACTCGGGCTGGTAGGGATGGATGTTGGCCAGTCCGTCGAGGCGGGCGACCCACTCGTTGACCTTGGGGTTGTACTTCATCGTGCAGGAGCCGAGGGGGTAGAAGCCCTTGTCGATGGCGTGGTTGAGCTGCGACAGGCGCAGATAGTGCCGGACGACCTCCAACTCGGACTGCTGGGGCAGCGCCGGGGCCTCACGACGCAGCATTGCGGCGGGCAGTACCTCCGACAGGGAGGGGGCCGGCACGGCCGCTTCGGGGATCGCGACGCCCCGGCGGCCGGGTGCGCCCTGCCCCAGGATGACGGGCTCGAGCAACTCAGGCATGGACGGCCTCCTGGGGGCGCTGTCCCCCCTGGGTAGTGACGACGGCGGCCAAGCCCGAAACGAGGCCCTCGAGGTCTTCGGGGCCATTCATCTCCGTGACGGCGATGAGCAGGTCGTGGGTGCGTTCGGGCCACCAGGTGTCCAGGGGCAGGCCGGCCAACACCCCCATGGGCAGCAGGGCATCACGCACGACGGCCGCCGGGACAGGCAGGTTGAGCACGAACTCGTTCAGGAAGGCACTGTCCGGGTTTGCGAGGCGGCAGCCGGGGAGCGCGACAAGGCGTTCCGCAAGGTGGTGTGCCCGGAGTGCCGACGTCGTGGCCACTTCGCGCAGGCCCTCGGGACCGAGGAGGGCGAGGTGGATGGTCGCGAAGAGGGCATTCAAGGCCTGGTTCGTGCAGATGTTGCTCGCGGCCTTTTCCCGCCGGATGTGCTGCTCGCGCGTTTGCAGCGTCAAGGTGAAGCACGGCCGGCCCTCGGCGTCGACGGACATGCCGCAGATGCGACCCGGCAGTTGCCGGATGTGCGCCTCCCTGCAGGCCATGAAGCCGACATGGGGCCCACCGAGCGACATCGCGTTGCCCAGGCTCTGGGCCTCGCCCACCACGAGGTCCGCACCCCAGCGGCCCGGCGCTTCGAGGACACCCAGCGCCACGGGGTCCGCGACGACGACCAGCAGGGCACCTGCGGCGTGGACCGCATCGGCCAGGCCTGACAGGTCGGCCACCGTCCCCAGTACCCCGGGCACCTGCACGATGAGGGCGGCCGTATCCGGCGTCAGGGCAGCCGTCGCGGCCGCGACATCCGTCAGGTCCGACCGGGCGGGCAGGCTGTCGATTCGCAGGCCGGGCCCCCGGCCGTAGGTCCGGGTGACGGCCTCGTACTCGGGGTGGACGGTTCCGCAGACCAGCACGCGCGGGCGTCCGGTGACGCGCACGGCCATCAGGGCGGCCTCGGCCACGGCGGTGCTGCCGTCGTACATCGAGGCGTTGGCAACATCCATCCCGGTCAGTTCGCAGATCATCGACTGGAACTCGAAGATAGCCTGGAGCGTGCCTTGGCTGACTTCGGGCTGGTAGGGCGTGTAGGCGGTGTAGAATTCGGACCGGGACGCCACCTGGTCGACGGCGGCGGGACGGTAGCGGTGACCGACGCCTGCCCCGAGGAAGCTGGCCTGCTGGCTCGTCGAGACGTTGCGTGCGGCGAGGCGCGCGAGGCGCTGCTGGATCTCGGCTTCGGCGTGCGGGCGTGGCAGGTCGAGCCGGACCTCCCGCAGGGCTTTGGGGATATGGTCAAGCAAGGCATCCATCGAGGAGACCCCGATGGTGTCGAGCATGGCCGCCCGGTCGGCCGGCGTATGCGGGAGGTACGCGTAGGTCATCAGTGGCTCGCGATCTCGGTCTGGTAGGCGTCTTCGGTCAGCAGGGCATCGTAGGCGGACGGGTCGGCAGACTCGATGACGACCATCCAGCCCCGATCCATCGGGTCGGTGTTGAGCAGTCCGGGGTCCTGGACGACGGGATCGTTGACCTCGACGACCGTGCCTGCCACCGGCATGTACAAGCTTGACACCGCCTTCACGGACTCGACCACTCCGAACTCCTCGCCGGCGGCGTAGGCGCGACCGACCTTGGGCAGTTCGACGTAGACGACATCGCCCAACTGCTCGGAGGCAAAGGGCGTGATGCCCACGCGGAAGCGATCGCCCTCCTTGCGGGCGTATTCGTGCGAGGTGGCGAAACGGATCATGGAGTCCTCCGGGTGGGCTGGATTGCCGGGCGGCGATAGAAGGGCAAGGCAACGACACGGGCGGGCACCAGGCGCTCGCGCACCCGGATCGAGACGGTCTGTTCGGGCACGAATCCTGCAGGCAGGTAGGCCGTGGCGACAGGGTGGCCGAGGGTCGGTGAGAAGGTGCCTGAGGCGACCTTGCCCACGACTTCACCGTCCGGGCTCACGACCTCGTAGCCCTCACGGGCGGGGGCCCGATCCTCAAGGACAAGGCCCCGCAGCCTGCGGGCAGGTCCCTCGGCCTTCTGCCGGACATGGACATCGCGGCCCAGGTAGGGGCCCGGGTTGCGCACGGCCCAGCCGAATCCGGCCTCGATGGGCGTCGTGTCGTCATCCCATTCGTGGCCGTAGAGGGGCAGGCCCGCTTCGAGGCGCAACGTGTCCCGGGCACCCAGGCCGCAAGGGCTGGCGCCCTCGGCGACGAGCAGGTCCCATACACGGGCGGCCTGGTCGGCGGGTACCAGCACCTCGAAGCCGTCCTCGCCGGTGTAGCCTGTCCGGCCGGCAGGGCAGTCGATACCAGCCAGGCGGAAGGTCGTGATGCCGAAGGAGCCTGTCGCCGAGACATCACCGCCCGACAGGCGTTCGAGGGACGCTGCGGCCGAGGGACCCTGGACGGCGATCAGGGCCCAGTCCTCGGATACATCTTCGAGGGTGACCTGGCCATGAGCCTCGGGAAGGTGGCGTTGGAGCCACGCCCAGTCCTTGTCCCGATTGGCTGCATTCACGACGAGCAGCAGGTGGTCCGCAAATCGGTAGACGATGAGGTCGTCGACGACGCCTCCCGTCGGTCGCGTGAACATGGTGTAGACGGCATGGCCGACGGACAGGGCCTCGAGGTTGGCAGGAACGAGGCACCCCAGCCATTCGCGGGCTTCTGGACCGCTGACCTTGAACTCGCCCATGTGAGAGACGTCGAAGATGCCCCACGCCGAACGCACGGCCTGATGCTCAGCTATGATCGAGGTGTACTGGACGGGCATCGACCAGCCCCCGAAGCCGACCATGCGGGCGCCCGACGCCACGTGGCGATCGTGCAGGGGAGTTTGCCGCAACGGTGCGGCTATGGTCTCGGTCACGCGCGACATCCTGAGTGTCAGGGACCCGGGACCGGTCCCTCTGGTCTATTGTAACCTGCCACGCCGTCTCTCGGGGGGAATCAGAGCCCGGAAGGTCCCCGATACTGGTTCCGCATGGTGGCATCGGTGCCTCTCTGCGTCGCAATTCGGGCGTAGACGCCCGCCGCCTCGGTGGGGACCCTGCGATAATCTGCGTTTCGGCAATCCACCGAATACAGGCCGAACCGGGGGCGATAGGATCCCCACTCCCAGTTGTCCGTGATGGACCAGTGCACGTACCCGAGCACGGGGACACCTTCGGCCTTGACCTTCTCGAGTTGCGCCACGTGCTGGACCAGATAGGCCTCCCGGGTCCAGTTGTCCTCGCGGGGCTTCAGATCGTCCGTCGCGAAGCCGTTCTCGGCGACCAGCACCGGCAGGCCAGTCCACTTGTGGTAGTTCTTGACAGCGTGGTGGAGGCCCTGAGGATAGACCTCCCACTGCCACGCCGGCTTGATCTGGAAACCCGGGCCGATCCGCCAGCGGCAGTAGTAGTCGAGGGCGACGTAATCAAGCCACTTGTTTCTGTTGCCCGAGGGGCGCTGTGCGTTGAACATCCAGTCCTTGCCCAGATCCTCGGGAATGTCCGTCGAGGGCTCGGGCTGGGCCTTGAGCGACAGGCTGTAGGCTGCGGCGTAGTTATTGAACGAGACGCGTGCCACCGGATCGGCGGCGTGGATCGCTTTGAAGGCCGCTTGGTGGGCAAGGACGAAGTTGCGCGCCGCCAGCAGCCCGCGTCCCACGTCCTTGCGGCCGGGGGCGATGGCGCCCGTGACGTACGAACCACCTATGAACACGTTGGGCTCGTTGAAGGTCAGGTACCACTCGATGTCCCGCCCGAACTCGCGGGCCACGAAGCCGGCAAAGCGCTCGAATGCGTACACGGATTTGCGGTTCTCCCAGCCGCCGTAGCGCTGCTCGATCCACTTCGGGTAGCTGAAATGCATCAGCGTGACGATGGGCGTCAGGCCTGCCTCGCGCATGGCCGACAGCATGTCGTGGTACCGGGCCACGGCTTGCGCATCGATCCGGCCCTCCTCCGGCTCGATTCGACCCCAGTCCAGGCTGGTACGGAATGCCGTCAGGCCCATGCCCTTGGCGAGGGCGATGTCCTCGCGGTAGCGGTTCCAGCCGTCGGCCGCGGCACCCGCCCGCTCCTCGGTCTTGCCGGCCAGTTCGAAGGCCAGCCATTGCGTCTGGTCGTTGTAACCTTCCCACTGGTAGGCAGCGGTCGAGACGCCCCAGAGAAAACCATCGTTGGCCCGCGTCGCGACACGTGCGGCGTCGGTGGCGAGCAGAGCGCGGCCGGGCACCACCCCGCAGGCTGCTGCGAGGAGCGTCGCGAAAGGCGCCAAGCGACGCATCAGGTGAGCAAGGCTCTGGGGGGCTGGCATGGGGTGCTGTTAACTTCCGACAAAAAAGACCCTAACTAACGATTACCTAACAGATTACGAGGCGCATGGGAAGCCCTTTGGGCCATATTCTCCGGCCTTGTTGGTCGAGGTTTCCCGCGGTTTCCCCGGGCAACGCCCGATCCGGGAGGGGGCGCCGATGACGCTCGCGACCCGCGTGTTCGCCGGGCTTGTGTCGGTTCTCCTGGCCTGTGGCATGACCGTGCCACAGGCCGTGGACCCCCCAGCCGTGCCTACCGGGGTGGTCGCCATGGCCGCGGATGGCGGACAGCCCTGGCGTGCCGTTCCCGGCTTGCCACCCCCCCTGCGCACACGGGACATGGGCAGGACAATGGCTTACTGGCCGGTCGACGCCGGGTCCTGACACGTCTTGCTGGATCGTCTCGGACGCCTGCTTTGCGTGCATGCCGCCGCGCCGTCCCGGACGCACGAGGCGGACACCGCCCCGGTGCCGGACCGGCCGGGAGACTCTCTGTTGGATCGTCATTGGGCGCTGGCGCCAGCACATCTCGATGCCCGATCGGCCCGGGCCCGGGGCCTGGACGGGGGAGAACGCATCGTGGCGGCTCTGGACACGGGTGTCGATGCCGACCATCCGGACCTCCGCGGGCGTGTCCTTCCGGGAGGGAACACATTGGCGCAGGACGCCGATACCCGCGATCGCGATGGTCATGGCACCCATGTCGCCGGCATCCTGGGTGCCTCGGGTGCCGATGGCATTGGCGGGGCCGGCCTTTGCTGGCGTATCCGAATCCTGCCCGTCAAGGTCATGGATCGAGGCCGGGGGTACGATGCGGCTGCCCTCGAGGGCTTGGCCCGGGCCGTGCGGCATGGCGCGAGCCTCGTCAACATGTCGTTGAACTCGGGGGACAGCCGCCTGAGTCCGTTCTACGAGCGGGCCGCCACCTGGGCGCGGAACCAGGTTGCCTGGATCGTCGCGTCCGCCGGGAACGGCGGGACGGCCGTCACCCAGCCGGCCAATACGCCGGGCATCATCGGTGTGGCGGCGGTCAACCGGGAGGGACGACGGTGCCCGTGGTCCAACCACGGCGCTGGGGTGATGCTGGCGGCGCCCGGCGAGGGCATCCTCTCCACCCTGCCGGGCGGGCGCTGGGGCCTGCATTCGGGAACCTCCATCGCGGCACCCTTCGTGACGGGTGCGCTGGCGATGCTCCTGGAGAGCCAGCCCGGCGCGCCGCGGGAACGCGTGCTCGCCCTGTTGCGACAGACGACCCGTCCCGCGGGGGACCCGGGTCTGGGGGCCGGCATTCTCGCGCTGGATCGCCTGCCCTGACGACCTTCACAAGACCGGCATCCCGGCGCAGGACGTCCGACAAGCCTGCGGGTTCATGCTCAGGCGCATGTGCCCGTCCTACCTGAGCCCCAAGGCGCTTCTCCCCCTCGGTCTCGCAGTGCCTTGCTGCGTGCCGATCGACCCTGCCCTCCCGCGAACGGCGACCGAAGCTGCTTCCTCGCCGTCACCCGCCCCGTCGCCCGCCGCGACCATCCAGCCCGTTCCCACCCCTTCGCCGCCACCGCCAAGCTGGGCGGTACGCCTCGCCAAGGGGCAAATCCGGACCCCGGAGCTACCCGACGTCCTGCTGGCACCGGCAGGTATCTGGGCAACTACCGGAGAGGCATGGTTCGCGGACACAGGTGGACATGCTGTCTGGTCGACGGACGGGACCCGGCTCGTCCGGCGTGCCGGCTGGGGCGCACAGGGTTGGTCCGGCGACGGTGGACCCGGCCCCGAGGGCCAACTCGCCGCCCCCCTCGCAGGCTCCACGTGGCCGGGGGGGCTGTCGTCGCGGACTACGGCAACGGGCGGTTGCGCACGCTCGATGCGGCGGGACGCCTGGACACGGTCGCGTGGCCAACTGGCCTACCCATGCTGCAGGGCCCAGCGGGGCTCGCGCCGGAGGAAGGCGGGGCCCTGCTTGTTGCGGATTACGCGGGCAACCGTCTGTTTCGCTTGCGCTCCCGGGACGAGGGCGAGGTCCTGGCCGGGACAGGCGCAGCCGACGAGGCGAGGTCGGAGCGCCCGGCACAGGGCGGGACGATCGATCATCCCCTCGCAGTCCTGGGCCGAAAGGACGGCCGGATTGTGGTCGGGGACGGAGGGGGAGTGGCCGGCTGCTCGAACTGGGTTCCGACGAGAAATGGGCGATCAGGGCGGATGACCTGCCCGAGCCCTCTGCCGTGATCGAGGACGGTGCAGGCGGCTTGATCGTGGCCAGTGGCGGCCGCCGCCAGATCCTGCACCTGGCCGCGTCGGGTGTCCGTCGCGTGTTGGCAGGGGAGGGGCCGGCCGGGACATCAGGTGATGGGGGCGCGCCATCGGCGGTCCGACTCGAGCGCCCTGCCGGACTCCCGGCGTGGCAGGGCGGCCTGCTCGTGGCGGATCTCGGAACGCGTAACCTGCGGTGGATCGAGCCCGCACCGTGATACCCTCGGGGCGTGGGCAAGGGACGTACGGGCCGCATGCCGGCGACCCCGAGGGGCTTGGCCGTCCAGAAGCGGCTGGCCGTCACCGAATCCGGCGCATGGCCTGACCGCCTGCTCGAAGACTTGCCCGCCGCCTGGCCTGAACGGGATCGCGCGTTCCTGACGGCCCTCGTGCAGGAAACGACCCGGCTGGAGCGTTTCTTGGACGACCTGCTCGTGCCCTGCCTCAAGCAGCCGCTGGACAAGCTCGACCCGCCCGTCCGAGAAATCTTGAGGACAGCGACCGTCCAGTTGGCAGCCATGGACCCGCTGCCGGATCATGCCGTCGTCTCCGAGGCCGTGAAGTTGGCGCGCCTGGTGACGCACGAGGGCGCGGCCCGCCTCGTGAACGCGGTGCTGCGCCGCGTGGCCGGGGGAGATGAGCGATCCTGGGGCCGTCGCATGGACGCGATGGCCGGGGCGGACCCCGAGGCGTTGGGGCCTGCCGCCGTGGCGCGTGCCCTGTCCTTGCCCGATGACCTGCTTGCGCTGTGGTGGGACGAGCGGGGCCCTGCCGATGCCCTGGGGCTGGCGCTCGCGGCCCAGCGTGCGACGCCGTTCGCCTTCCGTGCCCATGTCCCGCGCGAGACCCTGCTCGCGCAGTTCCGAGACGCAGGCCTGCAGGCCGAGGCCGGGCCTCTGGTGCCCGAGGAGATCCGCGTTTCCGCCCCGGGGCGGTTGCAGGACCTGCCCGGCTATGCCGAGGGGCATTGGGCGGTCCAGGGTCCGGCGGCGATGCTCGCTACCCATGTCCTCGATCCCCGGCCCGGGGAGCGCGTCGCCGACCTTGGGGCTGCTCCCGGGGGCAAGACCGGGCATATCCTGTCCCGATTGGGCGACCGAGGCACCGTTGTTGCCGTCGATCGCCACGGCAGCAGGCTGGATCGTCTGCGCGCCAACGCGCAGCGATGGCAACTCGGGACGCCCGAGGTCATCGAGGCCGATGCCGCGGATCCCGAGGCCCTGCAGGCGGCGGGCCTGGCGCCCGGTTCCTTCGACAGGGTGCTGCTGGACGCTCCGTGCTCGGGTCTTGGCACGCTCTATCGGAAGGCCGACCTGCGCTGGCGCTGGTCGCGCGCGCGCTCCAGAGAACTCGCGCAACTGCAGCAACGCATGCTGCGTGCGGCCTTCGGCCTGTTGCGACCCGGCGGCACGCTGGTCTACGCGACGTGCACCCTCGCCCGAGAGGAAAATGAAGATGTCGTCGCGTCCCTGCTTGCGGCGGCGCCGGACGCGCGTGCCGGGGACCTGCGTCCTTGGCTGCCTGCGGCGTGGTCGGGGGAGGCCACGCGTGGCATGATGACCTTGCTGCCCCACCGTCACGGCACGGAGGGTTTCTTCCTCGCCCGTATCGAGCGCGTGCAACCTTGACCGAAACCGAACGTCCCCACCTGGCAGGCCTTCCGGCCGATCGGCTCGAAGCCCTCGTGGTGGCAGCCGGGCAACCGGGTTACCGCGCCCGCCAGCTTGCCCGCTGGGTCTTCAAGGAGGGCTGCTTCGCCCCGGAGGCCATGAGCGACTTGCCCGCCGGCTTCCGAGAGTGGCTCGCGGCCCATGTCGATGCCGGTCGCTTGCGCCTGCTTCAGCGCCGCGAGGCCCGCGACGGCACCCGCAAGTACCTGTTCGGCCATCGGGACGGAACGCTCGAGTCGGTCCTGATGCCCTATGGCGAGGGCCTTGATGGCCCGGACCGCGTGACGGCGTGTATCTCGACGCAGGTCGGTTGCGCCGTGGGCTGTGCCTTCTGTGCGACCGGCCTTGCCGGCTTCCAGCGGAATGTCACGGCAGGCGACATGGTCGAGCAGGTGCTGCGGATGCAGGCCGAGGCCGGCCATCGCATCACCAACGTCGTGTTCATGGGCATGGGAGAGCCGTTCCTGAACTACGACGAGACCCTGGCGGCCGTCCACCTGCTCAACAAGTCCGTGGGCATCGGCATGCGTCACCTGACGCTGTCGACCTCGGGCATCGTCCCGGGCATCCGGCGTCTCGCGGCGGAACGCCTGCAGCTGACCTTGGCGATCTCCATCCACGCGCCCGACGACGCCTTGCGGGATCGGCTGGTGCCCATCAACCGCAAGTATCCTCTCGCCGACCTGCGCGAGGCGATGGTCGATTACTTCGAGCAGACGGGGCGTCGCCTGTCCGTCGAGTATGTCCTGCTCGACGATGTCAACGACCACCCGGATCAGGCGCGGGCCCTTTCCCGCTGGATTGGCGACCTTCCGGTCCACGTCAACCTGATCCCCTTCAATGCGACGGACACCGTTTTCCGGACCTCGCCCCCCGCGCGGGTGCGGCAGTTCCGAGAGGTGCTCGAGGCTGCCGGCCATCCGGCCACGGTGCGCCGTGAGCGAGGAGCCGAGATCGACGGGGCCTGCGGCCAGTTGCGGAGACGGTACGAGGAAGGCCAGCCGGTGGAGTCCGGAAAGGCCTGATGATCGGGGCCATGCCCGTTACGGAAGGCACGGTCGTCCGCCGGGTCAACAATGTTTTCTGGGTTCTTGCGGGCGACAGGGAATGGGCCTGTCAGGTCAGAGCCCGTCTTCGCAAGGAACAGGGTTCCGTGATGATCGGCGATACCGTCCGCATCGAGGGCCTCGATGCGGCCAATGGCATCGGCGTCATTGCCGCCATCGGACCCCGGCGAAACACGCTGCATCGACCCTCCGTGGCCAACGTCGACCAGGTGGTCGTGGTCGTGGCGTCTGATGAACCCGAGTTTCAACCGGCGACCCTGGATCGCTTCCTGGTCCTGGTTCACATGAGTGGCCTCGAGCCTCGTATCGTCTGGACCAAGACGGATCTGGTCGCCGAAGCCGTCGCCCGGGACAGGGTGGAACGCTACCGTGCCGTGGGCTATGCCGCCACGGCCGCTTCCGTACGTCGCGACAGCCTCGGCGACCTGCCGGCCTGGCTTGCGGGGCGCATCACGGTCCTGGCCGGTCCCTCGGGCGTGGGCAAGAGCGCCCTCGTCAACGCCCTCTCGCCGGGCCTCGCCCTGCGTGAAGGTGAGGTCTCGGTGCGATCGGGCCGGGGGCGCCACACCACGACCTATGCCTCGCTGCACCCGGTGCACGGCGGTCTCGTCGCCGATACGCCCGGATACAGCCACCTGGCCCTGCCGCCGTGGCCCCCCGAGGATCTCGCCTGGGTCTTTCCCGAGGCGGCGCCCCACGCGGCCACGTGTCCGCTCTCCAAGTGCAGCCATCGCACCGAGCCGGGTTGTCGCGTCGTGTCCTCGGGGGTCCTGACGGACACCCGGCGCGCGTCCTTCCTGCGCTTCGTCGAGGAACTCGATGAAGCGTGGCGCCAGCATCAGCAGAGCAGCCGCAAGAACGAGGGCGTCACCAAGTGGTCCGGAGGTGCCCGGGAGGGCGAGGGTCGGCGTCTGGTCCGACTGCCCGGCGAGGCGCGTGCTGATTCGCGCAGGCTGACCAACCAGCGCCTGAGGGACCAGTTGGATGACGAGGCGGACGATGCCGGAGAATCGGTCGAGGAGGCCGTTTCCCCGTGGTACGATGGCCCGCGCAGGAGGGAACGGCCGTGACAGCCAGCGCCGGTTGTGTCGCCTTGGTCATGGCTGCAGGTAAGGGCACCCGCATGGCTTCGGACCTGCCCAAGGTCCTCCACGAGATTGCCGGCGAGCCCCTGCTGGGCTTCGTGCTCGCGCGGCTTGCCGAACTGCGGACGGCAGGGCATCTCGATCGTGCGGTCGTCATCACGGGTCACGGGTCGGATCGCGTCAGGGCTTACCTGGGGCGTCGCTGGCCCGACGTGGCCGACGTCCTGCAGGAGCCGCAGTTGGGCACTGGCCATGCCGTGATGCAGGCACGACCCGTGCTCGAAGGCTTCGAAGGCAGCGTGCTGATCCTGAACGGGGACGTTCCCCTGCTCGAGACCGCGACGCTCGAGGCGATGCTCGGCGCGCATGCCGGAGAGCAGGCGGAACTGACCTTCCTGACGGCCGTAATGCCGGACCCCACGGGGCTCGGCCGGATTCTTCGGGACGAGGAAGGTCGGGTCGTCCGAATCGTCGAACACAAGGATGCCACGCCCGGGGAACGGGCCATTACCGAGATCAATGTCGGGGTCTACCTGGCCTCTTGGCCGGCCTTGTCCCGGGCCATCGACGGCTTGAGTACGGCCAATGCCCAGGGCGAGTACTACCTGACGGACGCGATTGCCGCCTTGGTCGGGTCGGGCGCGCGCGTCGCCAGTCATATGCTCGTCGACTGGACGCAGACCGTCGGCATCAACAATCGTGCCGAATTGGTCGCCGCTGGGGCGCTGTGGCGCCAGCGACGGGCCGCCTATTGGCTGGAGCGCCAAGTGACCATCGAGGACCCTGCCACCACCCATCTGGGGCCCGAGGTCTGCCTGGGTCCGGATACCGTGATCGAGCCCTTCACCCAGATCTACGGACGGTCGGCCACCGGCCGGGGGTGTCGCGTCGGCAGCCAGACCAGGCTGCAGGACGTCCAGCTCGGGGATGGCGTCGGTGTTCGCTCTTCGGATCTGGCGGATGCCGTGATTGGGGCCGGGACGCAGGTGGGGCCTTACGCCCGGATTCGCGATGGCGTCGACGTGGGCGAAGGAGCCCGGATCGGGAACTTCGTCGAACTCAAGAAGGTTGTCTTCGGTGACGGGGCCAAGGCCGCCCATCTGAGTTACCTGGGGGATGCCACCGTGGGCGCGGCCGCCAACATTGGCTGTGGCACCGTGACGTGTAACTATGACGGGGAACTGAAGCACCCGACGACCATCGGGGCCGGTGCCTTCATCGGGACGAACAATACGCTTGTGGCTCCCTTGGTGGTCGGGGACGGCGCCTACACGGCAGCTGGCTCGACCCTGACCCGAGACGTGCCCGAGGGCGCCTTGGCCCTCGGACGTGCCCAGCAAGTCGTGAAGGAGGGCTGGGTGGCCCGTCGACACGCACTCTCCCGATCCGCCACGAGGACACCTTGACCGTGACCGCCCTTGACGCGTCCCCGACCCAGCAGCCGATTGCCGGCCAGGGCACCGGGCGTCCCCTCAAGATCTTCTCCGGGTCGGCCAGCCCGGGCCTGGCAGCTGAAATCGCCGGCCTGCTGGGCCTGCCCGTCGGGCCCGTCAAGATCGCAAACTTTGCCGACGGCGAGATCTACGTCCAGATCCAGGAGTCGGTCCGCGGCGCGGATGTCTTCCTGGTCCAGCCCATCTGTCATCCCGTCAACTACAACCTGGTCGAGCTTTGCATCCTGCTCGATGCCTTCAAGCGAGCCAGCGTTCACCAGGTCACGGCGGTGATTCCCTACTTCGCGTACGCGCGTCAGGATCGCAAGGCCCAGGGTCGCGAGGCTATCACCTCGAAGCTGGTGGCCGACCTGCTGACGACGGCAGGCGCGAGCCGGGTCGTTTGCCTGGACTTGCATGCGCCCCAGATCCAGGGCTTCTTCGACATCAATTCTGACCACCTCTACGCCACCCCGGTTCTGGCGCGCTGGATGGAGCAGAAGCGCAAGTCGGACCGCGAGATGGTCATCGTCTCCCCGGATGTAGGCGGGGTCTCGCGGGCCCGGGTGTATGCCAAGAAGTTGGATGCTCCGATTGCCATCGTGGACAAGCGCCGGCCCAAGCACAACATTGCCGAGGTCATGAGCGTCATCGGCGATGTCCGGGACAAGACGGCCGTCATCGTCGACGACATGATCGACACTGCGGGGACGCTGACGGAGGTCGCACGCCTGCTGGTCCGCGAAGGGGCTGCCGAAGTCTATGCGGCGGCGACCCACGGGTTGCTGTCCGGTCCTGCCCTCGAACGGCTGGCCGAGTCGCCCATCCTCGAGTTGGCGATCACCAACAGCATTCCGCTCGAGCCCTCGCGCAGGCTGGACAAGATCACGGTGCTGTCGGTAGCCGACCTGCTGGCGCAGGCCATTGGTCGCATCCACGAGGATCTGTCCGTCTCGATGCTCTTCGAGTAGGGCCGGGATGAAACTGGTCGTGGGCCTCGGCAATCCGGGGGCCGAGTACGTCGGGACCCGGCACAACGCCGGGTTCATGCTCATTGACAGGCTTTCCGCGCGTTTCGGAGGCTTGCCACGCAAGGAGTCACGCTTCAAGGGCGAGCTTGCCGATGTCCGGATCGCCGGCGAACGGGTCCTGCTGTTGTGGCCGCTGACGTACATGAACCTGTCTGGAGAGTCCGTACATGCCCTGCAGGCCTTCCACAAGATTGCAGCGGGCGACATGCTGCTGGTATCCGACGACATCGACTTGCCCGTGGGTGGTCTGCGCTACAGGCCCCGTGGGTCGGCGGGTGGCCAGAAGGGCTTGCAGTCGGTGATTCGGCACCTCGGCACCCAGGATATCCCGCGCCTGCGTGTCGGCGTGGGCGCGCGTCCCGAGGGCTGGGATCTTGCGGACTGGGTGCTGTCCCGGTTTCGTGCCGGGGAGCAGGAAGCCCTCGACGGTGCGCTTTCCCGCGCGGAAGAGGTCGTCGCGCGTTGGGTTGCCGGCGATGCGGACGAGGCCCTGATGGCACTGGTCAACCGGACGGTGCGGCCAGCCTGACCCTTGGCACCCGGGCGGCCACGGGTTATATCTGAAGGGCGCCTCCGTAGCTCAACTGGTAGAGCGCGCGATTTGTAATCGCGTGGTTGCGGGTTCGATTCCTGTCGGGGGCTTTTCTTCCCTGCCCTGACAGGGTCAGATGACCATCACCTCGTGCGTCAGGCCTTGGCCTTGGAACCGGTCCGTCCGGAGTGGCGTGATGTCGATGGTCGGATGCTCGCCCAGCACCAACTGGGTGACAATCTCGCCGGCGGCCGGGGCGTGCATGAAGCCATGGCCGCTGAAACCCGCGCACGTGACCAAGCCGGGGACCTGGGCATGGGCCTCGAGGATGGGGTGGTGGTCTGGCGTGACCTCGTAGAGGCCTGCCCAGGACGTGGCGATGGACGCTTCTTCGAGCCGGGGCATGCGGTGGATGGCTGCTTCGACGATGGTTATGACGAAGTCCTCGTCGACATCCGTCCGGAAGGCCGAGGGTTCGTCGTGTCGGGCCATGCCCATCAGCAGGCCCTGGCCCTCGGGATGCATGTACAGGCCCGAGCCGTTGTCGACCATCATCGGATCCCGCGTCGAGATCCAGTCGAGAGCACCCGTCGTGGTGATGTGGCGCCGGACGGGCACGATGGGCAGGTCGAGGCCGACCATGCGGCCGACCTGTGCGGCCCACGCTCCCGTTGCATTGATGACGTGGGGCGTGGCGATGTCCCCGCGGGTCGTCCGGATGCCTGCGACCTTGCCCCCCTCGAGGATCAGGTCCGTTGCGCCGCGCTCTGTCTCGACCCGTACGCCCAACTCGCGGGCCCGCTTCAGGTAGCCCAGCAGGAAGTCGTTGGGGTCGGCGATGCCGTCCGTCGGGCACCACGTGGCGCCCAGCAGGTCCTCGGTGCGCAGGTGGGGGAGCCGATCCCTGACCTGCTCGGGCTTGAGCAGGTCGACCGCGAGGCCGTGGCTGCGTTGCAGGGCCACATTGCGCTGCATCCGTTCCCAATTGTCCTCGGTGGTCGACATGAACATGTAGCCCACTTGGTTGAAGACGGCGGCGACGCCCATTTCCTCGGGAAAGGCCACGAAGCGCGGCACGCTGGCCAGTGACAGGGCGATGTTGACGGGTGTCGTGAACTGCGCCCGGATGCCGCCAGCACACTTGCCCGTGGAGTCGGCCCCGAACAGCTTTTCACGCTCAAGCAGGACCACGCGGGACATCCCGCGGGCAGCCAGATGGTAGGCGATGCTCGCCCCGATGATCCCCCCACCGACGACAACGGCTTCTGCGGTTTCCATGAGGCTCATGATGACCTGCGGGCGAGCCTGCTGTCACTCGCGATGGGCGTGGCCGTCGTTCAATCCATCGGGGCCACGTATTCGGGGTTGGCATTTTGCTGCAGCTGGCGAAGCATGTTCTGCAGCTGCGCCATGTCCTGGCCGCCGCCCTGAGGTATCCCTTGCGGCATCGCGTAGCCGGGCGGCATCGCCGGCATGGCCGGCATCGAGGACACGCCGCCCCCGCTTGGCGCGGCCGGGATCGAGAGATCCTCGACCTTGGCCCCGGCGGGAACCTGGAACCACGCGTCCGGAGTTCGCTGCGCCGTCAGCGACCGGTACTTGGCCGTGGTCACCCCCGAAGCCTGATGGACGGTCGCCAAGACCGGCATGTTGTTCCAGAGCCACTGTTCCACCCGGGTACGGCCATCGGGGCTGGTCAGCTCCATGCCTTCGCACAGGCGGCCTTCGACCGTCTTGCGGCCCAGCTTGCGGGTCCGGAAACCACCCGTCTGGCCATAGCTCATGCCGCCGACGCCCAGGGCATCGTTGCGTACCCGATACCACGACCCGAAGACCTCGACGTAGGAGACGTGGTCCACGAGATTGCTGATGATGACTTGATGTTCGCCGTTGGGCGTGCCGGAGAGGGACTCGAGGCGCATGCGCCCGGGCACGTAGTTCAGGCGGTAGACCACGCCCTTGGCCTGGGCGTTGTGGACCTCGACCTCGGCAACGAAGGGTGGCGCCTTCTCGAGGCCGGGCAGCACGCCCGGCATTTCGTCGGCCGCGGCGGGCGCGGCGATGGCCGTGGCGAGCAGGGGGGCGGCCAACCAATTGATGTGACGCACGGCTTCCTCCGGAATCGGGACATACGCATCATGCCCGAACTTGTCCGGGCTTCGGTACACACGAATAAAGCATGGATGAAATCTTGCGTCAGCGCCGGCTAGCGTGGCGATGACCCCTTCGTGAAGGGTGCGGCCGGGGGGGCAGCACCCGGGAGTCCATCAGGAGGCACAATCATGGGTGGTATCGCCAACGTCGTCAGCGGGTTTCAGCAGGGCCTGCAGGCCATCGGTGGCATCTTCGACGCCATAGGCCAGTTCGTACCCCAACTCAAGCAGGTGGGTGACATGTTCAAGCAGGTCAGCGGGGCCGTCGATGCCTTCGCCCAGATGGCGGCCAAGCTCGAAGAATCCAATCGGGAACGGGATCAGCAGAGGAACGCTCAGGTTGCGGCGCGGCCGCCGCAGGTGGCAGGCCACCCATTTGCGGCAGCCCGGGCGTCTGCGGCAGCCTGACGGCCTGGATCGCGAGGCTTGGCGGGGGTGGTCGGGGGGCCACCCCCATCGGCCTTTGGGCGGTACCGGGGTGTCCGCTAGAAACCGCGTGGTGTGCCACGCGCCAGCGTCCGGGTTCACTGGGATGCGGCAACTTTCGCACGCTGGTGGTCGAGGGGACCATTACGTGAGCGTGAAATTTAGCGATGGCGCGCTGAAATCGGGCAAAGAACAGATCAGCTAGGTGGTTCCGTTGGTGGACCCCGGAAGTCAGAGGGAGGCGTCAGCATGGGTGGAGTCGCGAATATCGTCAGTGGCATCCAGCAGGGCCTGAAGGCCGTTGGTGGCTTGATGGGGGCCATTGGCCAGTTCGTTCCGCAGTTCAAGCAGATCGGCAGCATGCTCAACCAAGCTTCCGATGCCTTCTCGGTCATGTCCAAAATCAACGATAAGGCCGACGCCGAGGAGGCAGGCAAGGATGCCGCAAAGGCAGGCGTCTCTGCGCCTCCGGTCCCTACCGGTTCCGCCGCAGATCCACTGGCCGGAACGGGTTACAACAACCTGCAGGAGGTTCAGGCGGCGAGCGGCACGGTCAACGGTGTGCTCGATGCCATCAAGTCCGGGAATTTTGACCCAGCGTCCATCCTGAGTGCCTTGGCCAAGTAAGGACGCGCGCTTCCGCCTCATTTCAAGATTGGCGGGCTGCATCCACCGATGCGGCCCGCTTTCGCCTTTGGGCCGTCCTGCGGCCTTTCGGGTTGAAGGTTTCAGACTTGTCTCCCGGCATTCAACGCTTCGTGAAATCTTCCAGTCCGCGTGCTTGAAGCGCGATGAACCCTTTGTGGCAGGTACCGCCGGGGGGCGCATCGGACCACATGCAGGGGGGGTCGTGAACATGGGCGGTATTGCCAACGTCGTCAGCGGTATCCAGCAAGGCCTTCAGGCCATCGGTGGCATCTTCGGCGCCATCGGACAGTTCGTGCCCCAGTTGAAGCAGATCGGGGACATCTTCAAGCAGGTCAGCGGCGCCGTCGATGCCTTCGCCCAGATGGCGGCCAAGCTGGAAGAATCCAATCGGGAACGGGATCAGCAGAGGAACGCTCAGGTTGTGGCGCGGCCGCCGCAGGTGGCAGCGTAGGCACCTGCGGCAGCCTGAAGGCTTGCCGGACTTTGCGGGGACAGCCGACAGGCCGTCCCCGCTGCCTCTTGGGGGCAGGTCCCGGGTAGGGTGCCAAGGTGAACCGCAGATGAAGTCTTGCATTCGATGGTATTCCGTGGCCGATTGAACGCTTGCGGGAACTTGCCGGGGGGCTGGGGGATCGTCAAGCAAGGGGGATGCGGACATGGGTGGCGTGGCGAACGTCATCAGCGGTATTTCTCAGGGGATGCAGGGCCGGGGCGGCATCTTTGACGCCATCGGCAAGTTCGTGCCGGAGATGCAGCAGATGGGCGGCCTCTTCCAGCAGCTCGGGGGGGCCTTCGATGCCTTCTCGCAGATGTCGGCCCAGCAGGATCAAGGACGCATTGCCGGGGCCCAGATGCCGCAGGCGCCCGGTGCCTTTCAGTCCCAGTTCGCCTGATGCAGTCCAGGGGGTATCCACCCTCGGGCGATCTGGAGAGAGACGAGGTGCTTGGTCGTTAACATTTTGTCGCCTAGATCGTGACTGGACTTCCGTCCTTTAAATGTTCTCGTATTTTCTCAAGGCGGCGTGAACGTTAGTGAGTTCGGCGATTCTTCAGCACGTGAGGGGGTGTGGGGCTATGCATCTCGTCGGTGACCCGGTGCTTGCCAGATGTGCGCCCAGAAGTTGAGCCAGAGAGGGGAGAACGTTGATGGGTGGTGTAGTCAACGGTATCAAGAGTGCTGTCAGCAGCATCGGAAGCGGCATCGGCAAGATGTTCAGTTTCGAGGGCATCGCAAGTGCCTTCAAAAAATTGGCGACGTTCTTCGAGGGCTTGGGCACGGTGGCTGCGAAGCCCGCCGCCAATGCGGAGGCCAAGGCGGCGGACGAGAAAAAGAATGAAGCGGTCAAACCACCCTCGCGTACCATCGCGGTGAAGAGCGGGGATATGATTGGCAAGATATCGAGAGACGCCAAAGTGTCGGTCGGCGACCTGAAATCGGCCAATCCCGACATCTTCAAGGATGGCAAAGATTCCTCTGGCAAGGCCCGCAAAGCGTCGGGAGACCTCATCTATCCCGGGGATGCCGTCAATGTGCCGTCTCCCGCCGACGTCCGTGCCTCCTGAGGCGGTTAGCAAGGGATACGTCGGTCCGGAGTACAGCTTCGGCCACCAGGCTTTGGCTTTGGGCCGACTGCTTGTTCATGTCCCGGGACGTGCAGTCGGCCTCTTTTTCTGGATGGAGGCGGTCATCACTTGGCGTGTCTTGAGCAGCCTCCTCGGTGGGTATGACTCTCTCGGTCCCTTCAAGCGGTTGCAGCAGGCATTTTGGTAGTGAATGAACTTGTTCCCAACCTGATCTCCGTCGAGGAGTTCGCGGCGCTTCCCGAACCCGAGCAGGAGGCCTACCTTGAGGCGCGCCGTCAGGACTTGGCCCAACTGGTCAAGAAGGCCGAGGGACGCAAGGCCGTCGTCATGAAAAAGGTCATGGACGCCATGGCCACGCAAAATTCGTTCATCGCCTCGCTCGATCAGGAAGTGGCCTCGTTCCGGGCGATGAAGGCTGCTTATCCCCTTGACCCGGTGCAGCAAGAACGAGTCCGCTGGCACCACCACATGGACTTGGGTATCGAACTCAAGCTGAACCTGCGGACCAAAGCCTTGCTCCGCGTTGCGGACATGGCGGAGGATCTCCGGTCGCTTGAGATCAACTTTGCCGAAGGTATTCAAGTCGATGATCCCCAGCAGACTGTGGCTTATCGCAAGGCGGGTGCCGTCGCCGATCTGGCTGCGCTGCGTTTCCACCTCATGGATCTGGCGGTGGCCCATCGAGTGCTCGCCGAGGCTCTGCAGGTTTCGTTCCAGCCCGATGAGGACGACGTGACATGGCGCGTGACTCAGGCGGCGTTGCCCAAGTCCTCGGATGGCGGTCGCGCCGGATCGGCTATTCCCTTGGCAAGTGGCTTGCCATCCGCAGCTTCGTCGCCAGATGTCCAGCCCAAGGGCCTATCCTCGCTGTCCTTGGATGACGGAGGCGGGCTCGGTGGGCTCGGCGGCATCATGGAGCCACTGCCCGGCCTTGGCAGCAGTTTGCCGGAACTCGCCGGACTTGATGGATTGCTGCCCCTACCCGTGGCTGGGGCTCCGGGCGTGCAGGATGAAGCAAGTCACGAGCCGGATGAAGGCGCCGCGCCCAAGGATGTCGATGAGCGAGTGGGTGATGCTCCGACCCCCCCCATTTTCGATGACCTGAGCTGGGTGCCGAATATCGCCGATTCCTACCGCGCGCAGGAACGCGAGGCTCTGGTCGCCCTCTTCGCGAGCCAGGTCGAGGCCAAGGTCAGGGCCAGTGCGTTGGCTGACGTGTTGTTCGAGGCCCGTGCAGATGCCCATGTGGCCCGGGTCCTGCTCAAGGAACTGGTCTCGGGGTCGGTCGGTCAGGCCGCCCGTATCCTGTCGATGCCTGTGTGGAGGCAACTGGATGGCCGCGTCACCGCCGTCCTTGGCGCGCACAAGCTGGTTGCCGGGGTGCCTGCCCTTGCCCGACTCTTTCCTGCCGACGCCGACCAGCGCGAGGAGACCTTGCGTTACGGCTTCGAGCCGCCTCCGGCGGATTGATCGTGGCGCCGCGTTCCGCCGGCCTGTTCGATGCGCCAGAGGTCCTTCGGGTCCTGCAGGCCGGGGCCACCCGTATGGGGCAGCCCGTTGGCGCCCGCTGGATGGAAGCCGGCGTGCGTCGCTTCGGCGATGCTCCGGGCTGCGTCTGGTTCGAGTCGGATGCGGCTGCCCTGATCGATCGCCACGGTCCGTTGCTGGTCGTCCGGGCCCTCGAGGTACCGACCTGCTTGCCCTGGTTGCCTGATCTGCTGGTGCAACCCGGAGTCGCCGCCGTGCTGGTTCCGGAGGAGGCCATTCTCGGCCTTCCAGGCAGCCCTGCCTTCGAAAGGCTTGCCGTGCCTGCGGGATACAGGGCCTACCAGCGTGTGGCCCACGACTATGATCTCGGGCTGGCCAACCCGACGCCCAGGCCCCTGCCGGATGGCTATGAGCTCCGTCCACTAGAACCCGAGTCCTTTGCCCGCGTCGGGGCCATGCTGTCGTCCGTCAATGTCGGCAGCCTGAACGGCGTTTACCTGACGTTTCCGGACTGGCCCACGCCTGATCGTTGCCGTCGCCTGCTCCACGCCTTGCACGACGCGCGGGATGGCGGACTCCTGGGTGCGGTTGCCTGGCGGGGTGGCCAGCCGGTTGCGGCCATCCTCGGCATGTCCGAGGACGTCGACACCGTGCTGCTCTACGAGATCGCCGTGCGTCTCCGCCATCGGCCGGCTGGCTTGTCGGGCGCCCTGCTCGATCGATTCAAGCTGGCTGCCCGCGAGTTGGGGCGCGGACAAATGCGTTTCCTCACGGTTGCAGGCGTGCGTGGTGTCGAGGCCCTGTTTGATCCAGTCGAGGTCCAATCGCGTCGTGTCGACAGGCTGTGGTTTGGCCGTCGCCTTAGCTCCGAGGTTTAGTTCAGGCTTCAGGCTTCCTTGGGGTTTCCTTTACCGAAAGGCGCTCCGTAGCGACGATGGAAGGGCTGTCGCCCCCCGTAGCCGAGGTGCCGAGATGATTGCTTCCCTGTCGCATCGTCCGATGGTCTTCCGCGCCCAGGTTGCTGCAGGGGGAACGCCCACGCCTCCCGTCGTCGCGCCGGTTGCTGCGCCCGCTCTGCCCGCGCCGCAGGCCCCGGCCGCGGCCGGTGGCACGATTGTGGTGTTGCAGGGTTTCTTTGCCAAGGCGATGGAAGTGGCCGGCAACATGTTTCGCGGCATCGTCAACTTCGTGAAGCGCCTCTTCGGGCAGCCCGTCGATGATGCTGCGACAACCCTGACGCCGCAGGATCGGGCGCTTGCCAACCAGTACCAGCTTCAGCCCTCCAAGGCCAACCTCGATGCCTTCCGGGCCGAGGTCGGCACCTATGCCGGAAGTGGCACGCTGGGCCCCGGAACGGGCAACGCAGATGCGGTGCTCCAACTGCGGGCGGCACTGGGCCGGTTGGGTTACCAGGTGTCGGCGTCCGGCGGTTACGACGAGCCCCTCGGGATTGCTGTCCAGCGCTTCAAGATGGACAACAACCTGCACCAGACCTACCGGGCGGCCAACGGCCAGTTCGCCATCAACGAGTACGCGACACCCGAGGTCTTGGCGGTCATCCTGCAGAAGCTGCAGAAGCCGCGCTGACCGTGATGTGCGAGGGTCTCGGCCTTTTAAGGCCGGGACCCTTTTCACGTCCCGCCGTCCGCCCCGAAAAGGTCGAGCTGATCGACCACGCCACTCTCTCGGGCGGCCTGGCGCAGCGACAGCGAGAGGCGGTTGCGCCGTTCGATCTCCGTCAGGATCGTGCGCGCCCGGTCGAGAACTTGCGGTGGAAGCCCGGCGAGGCGTGCCACCTCGAGGCCGTAGCTGCGGTCGGCAGCGCCCGGTACGACGCGGCGCAGGAACACGATTCCGCCATCTTGTTCCTTAACGAGGACGCGGTAGCTGCGCACTCCCGGCTGGCTACGGCTGAGTGCCACCAACTCGTGGTAGTGGGTGGCGAACAACGTGCGGGCTCCGACCCTGGCTGCCAGGTCCTCGGCCACGGCCCACGCAATGCTGATGCCGTCGTGCGTCGAGGTGCCGCGGCCAATCTCGTCGAGCAGGATCAACGCCCGAGGGCCTGCCTGGTTCAGGATGGCCGCGGTCTCGTTCATCTCGACCATGAATGTGGATTGCCCCGTGGCCAGGTCGTCGACGGCCCCGATGCGGGTGAAGATGCGGTCCACGAGCCCGATGCGCGCCTTGCGCGCGGGCACCCACGAACCCATCTGGGCCATCACGACGACCAGTGCGGCCTGGCGCATCCATGTGCTCTTGCCGCTCATGTTCGGGCCCGTGACGATCAACAGCCGCTGATCCGCGGTGTCGAGGGCGAGGTCGTTGGGCACGTAGGCTCCCGGAGGCAGCAGGCGTTCAAGGACGGGATGGCGTGCGTCCTCGAGGACCAGGGCCGTACCCTCGTCGACAGTCGGCCGGACCCACTGGTGCCGGACGGCCTGTTCGGCGAGACAGACCAGCACATCGAGGGCCGCGAGGTCCGCAGCAAGGCCGAGCAACCGGGTGGCGTGTCCGGCGACCTGGTCCCGCAGTTCGCTGAAGCGGGCGTACTCCAACTGGTGTGCCCGACCCTGGGCAGAGAGCAACTCGCCTTCGTGGTCCTTGAGCTCGGGGGTGACGTAGCGCTCCGCGCTGACCAGCGTCTGGCGGCGTTGGTAGTCCACGGGCACGGCATCCCGATTGGCATTCGTGACCTCGATGAAGTAGCCGAAGGTCCGGCTGTGGCCGATCTTGAGGTTACGGATGCCCGTCCGTTCGCGCTCCTGCTGCTCGAGCCTGTCGAGCCATCCGTGGCTGTCCGCGACCATGTCCCGCAGCCGATCCAGATCCGGGTCGACGCCCTGGCGGATCAGGCCGCCCTCCGTGAGGCCCGATGGTGGCGCGTCGACGAGGGTCCGATCGAGCAAGTCGGCAAGTTCGTCCAGCCGCAGATCCGGCACGGCCAGTCGGGCGAGGGGGCCTTCCGAGGCCACGCCGGAGAGGCCATGGGCCAAGTCGGGCAGGACCCGCAGCGAATCCTTGATCGCCACGAGATCGCGAGCCTGAGCCGTGGCTGAAACGGCACGATTAGTCAGGCGCGCGATGTCGCGGACCTTGGTCAGCAGCCCCGTCACGACCTGACGTACCGCTGGTCGGCTGACCAGTTCAGCGATGGTCGCCTGACGCTCGGCGATGATGTCGAGGTCGAGAGAGGGATGCAGCAGCCACTCGCGCAGCAAGCGTGCGCCCATCGCGGTGGCCGTCTGGTCGAGCGCTTCGAGCAGTGCCCCCCGTGCCTGGCCGTCCCGAGCGGTCCCCAGCAGCTCCAGGTTGCGCTGGGTAGGGGCGTCGATGACCATCGTCCGGGACCGATCGATCCACTGGATCGTGCGGAAAGCCGGCAGGGAACCCCGGCGTGTCTCCTCGAGGTAGGCCAGGATTGCGCCGCAGGCCCCGGTTGCCTCCGGACGATCGCGCAGGCCGAAGCCCTCGAGGCTGGCAACGCCGAACTGGGTCCGGATGCGGCTCTCCCCGCGGTCCGGCACGAACCAGGCGTCGGGGCGCGGCGTCAGGCCCGGACCGTCGGGGATGGCCGCACGCCAAGCGCTGTCCCAGCGATCGGGTGTAAGGGTGAAAGGTCCCCTGCCCCAGGCAAGGGCTTCCCAGAGGGCCGGGGCGACGGGCAGCAGGATTTCGGCGGGTTGCAGGCGCTCGAGTTCTTCACGGACGGACTCCGGATCGGCGAGCTCGGTGGCGCCAAAGGTCCCGGTCGAGACGTCGCACGTGGCGAGGCCCCAGCCGTTGCGGCCGCGCCGCAGGGCGACCAGCCAATGGTGGCGCCGCTCCGAGAGCTGACCGGACTCCAGCAGCGTGCCTGCGGTGACGAGGCGGGTGATGTCGCGCTTGACGAGGCCCTTGGCCTGGCGCGGGTCCTCCATCTGTTCGCAGATGGCGACACGGTTGCCTTTGGCTACGAGGCGGCCGAGATAGCCATCGAGGGCATGGTGCGGAACGCCCGCCATCGGGACGCGATGCGGCCCGCTCTCCCGTGCCGTAAGGGTAATCTCAAGGTCACGGGCAGCAATCTCGGCGTCCCCGAAGAACATCTCGTAGAAGTCGCCCATCCGGATCATGAGCAGGCAGTCCGGATGGCGGTGCTTCATCTCCAGCACCTGCTGCATCATCGGCGTATAGCCGTCGGCGCCGGGTCGAGGATAGCCGTGGACGGACGGTATCAACTCTGCTGCTGCTGTTGCTGGATGCGCTTCTGGACGGCCATGGCCTCCTGGACCTGGGAGGGCCGTGCGTAGTTCATCTCGACCAGGATTTCGCCCAGCCACATGTACCGACCCTTGCGCGCCAGTTCGGACTGGCGTCGCAGCGCGGCTTCCAGCTGGACCTCGGTGAGGATGCCCTTGGCGACCATGTATTCGCCCAAGCGGAATTTCTGACTCTTGAACTGCTCGGCGACGTCATCCTTGGCCACGAACCGCAAGAAGCCCTGCTGCTCCATCTCGTTGGTGAGCTTGACCAGCTTCTCACCCAGAATGCTCACGCTCTGGCCAATCTGGTAAAGCGTGAGTTGACCGTCGACCTTGCCCAGGAAACGCCAGTTGTCGCCTTCGACCTGCACGCCGCGCATCGCGAAGTTGGTCTGGATCGTCCGCAAGGTGACCCTGCCCTTGTCCGTCAGCTCAGGCACGCGCGCCAACGGGCCTGCGCCGGCCCCGGCCCGGAAGGGACCCTTGGAAGCTGCTGCCTGCCCTTGCGGTGCTCCGGCCGCGACCAGACCGCCGCCGGTCGGCGCGGGTGCCGCAGGCCGGGCGCCCGGCGGGCCGGCGGACGGCTGGCCGCCGCTTGGAGGAGCCGCGGGCGCTCCCGCTGGTGCCTCCTGGGGCCGACCCATCACGCCTTGCAGGTGCCGAAAGATACCTGCGTTGTCCTGAAAGTTCTGGAAGTCGGGCTGGGTCGCCGGCGTTTCCGCCGTTCGGACTCCAAAGCCACCCTGACGCCACGTCACGATCTGCTGCAAGGCGGCGAAGCCTTGTTGCGAGGCGGTGCTCGCCGAGACAAGACGACCGCCAGCGAGCCCCAGTATGGCCCGTTCGCGACTTTCGATCTGGATTTCGGCCGTTGCCTTGACCGCTTCGAGAAGGCGAATCAGCAGGTCCAGGCGGAATAGGCCCAGATCTCCCGACAGTACTACCTTGCTCAAAGCACTCCCTCTCACGCCCCGAAAATTATACACAGGGGGGATGCGATGGTAACTCGTCACCGCATGAAGTTCGTTCTTGCCCTATCCTGCGGAGAGAAGTCGGGTACGATCCCCGCGTTAGGAGGAGCCAAGGCGGCCACCAGATAAAGCATGTCAACCCGTTACGAACAGCAAATCGAGAAGCTGGTCGCCTACGTCCGGAAGATCAACCAGACGGTCGAGGAACGCAACCAGCAGCTCCACTATTGGCAAGGCTACGCCCGCAAGTTGCGGGACGAGCGCCAGCGCCTCGGGCAGTCGATGCTCGGTCAGGTCCGGCGCGTCCTTGCCGATGTCGCTGCCCGATACCGGGATGCATCGACCGAGGTGACGCGTCTTCGTCACTACGTGGAGAGCCTCAGGGCCTTGCACCAGCGACGCGAGATCAACCTGCGCAATCAGTTGGACTATGCGATGGCCCGCATCGATGACCTGTCACTCGAACGACGGCAGGTGCGCGATGAGTTGACAGCGCTCAGGCGGCAGGCGCAGCCGGCTCCTCAGGCTGCGGATCCTGCTGGTGCGGCCGAACTCGTGGCGCTCAAGGACGAGGCCCAGAAGCTGCGGAGTGAAAATCGACGATTGGCGGGCGAGTTGGACGCGATCCACCAGCAGGGTGCCATTCAGGAGCGCCAGTGGCAGGACCTGATGCAGCGCTACGAGACGACAATTGCGCGGCTGGCCCAGACCGAGGAGGCACTCGACAAGGCAAGGCATGGCCTCGGCGAGGTGCTGGCCAACCAGACGATCTCGACGGCTCGCGAGGTGGACGACCTGAGGTCGCTCGTCATCTCGCTGCAACATCAGACGGCAGACTTGAGGGAGCAACTGGCAGATTCCCAAGATGCCATGGACCAGCAGGAGCGTTTCATTGCCTTGCTCAAGCCCGGCATGAAGCCTCAGGTGCGCCCATTGCGCAAGGAGGACCCGCCCGCAACGGAAGAGGGTCCGGGGAACCAAGCCGATGCACAGGCCTGACATCCTGCCCCTGATTCGTGCCAAGCGCGACGGCCACGCGTTGTCCCGCGAGGATATCGAGGGCCTGATTGCGCATCTCGGTACCTATCCCGACTACCAGGTCGCGGCGTGGCTGATGGCATGCACGTGTCGCGGCCTGTCGCTCGACGAGACCGTGGCGCTGACACGGGCGATGGCCCATTCCGGCGAGGTCCTGGACCTGTCGGATGTCCCGGGACCTCGCGTCGACAAGCACAGCACCGGCGGTGTCGGCGACAAGGTGACGCTCGTGTTGGCTCCCCTTGTCGCGGCTGCGGGGGCTACGGTGGCCAAGCTGTCCGGCCGGGGACTCGGGCACACGGGAGGCACGATCGACAAGCTCGAGAGTCTGGGTTCCTTCCAGACGGCCATCGAACCCGAGCGGTTCAAGGCGCAACTGCGGCGCCTGCGCGTGGCCGTGGCAGGGCAATCCCGAGGCATGACGCCGGCCGACGGTCGCCTCTATGCTCTGCGTGACGTGACGGCCACCATCGAGTGTCCGGGACTCATTTGCGCGAGCATCCTCTCCAAGAAGATCGCGGCTGGTGCCGACATCATCTTGCTCGACGTGAAGACGGGCCGTGGCGCGTTCATGGAGACCGAGGCCGAGGCCGAGGCCCTCGCGAGGATGCTGCGTGAGGTGGGCGAGCGCCTGGGGCGTCGGGTCATCTGCGTGGTGAGTGCCATGGGCCAGCCGCTGGGGCAGAACGTCGGCAATGCCCTCGAAGTTGCCGAGGCGATGGAGACCCTTTCGGGCGGTGGGCCCGCCGACCTGCGCGAGATTTGCCTCGAACTCGGGGCGCAACTCTGCGTGGCGGGCGGCTTGGACCCGGATGCAGCCACGGCCCGTACCCGCCTTGCCGGCCTGCTCGATGACGGAACGGCCAAGGCCCGTTTCCGCGAGCTTGTTGCGGCCCAGGGAGGGGACGCCACCCTCGTGGATGGACCTGAGTATCTTCCGTCGGCTCCACTCTCGACCCATGTCGTCGCCCGGCAGGCAGGGACGGTGCTCGACCTTGACGCGCGATGCATCGGCGATGCCGTCGTGGCCTTGGGGGCCGGTCGTCGGACCAAGGAGGACGTGCTTGACCTCGGGGCGGGCGTGCGGTTGCTGGCCAAGGTCGGTGATGTCGTCGAGACCGGACAGCCTCTGGCTGAGGTCCGCGCCTCGGAACCCGAGCGCCTCGAGGCAGGACGGCACGCCGTGGAACAAGCATACAAGACGGGTGAGGGCCCGGCGTCACCGCCACCGCTCATCCACGCCATTTATGGCGGCATCGCCGGATAGGAGGGCTTGATGCTCGGACGCGTCTTCTGGATCGTGCTGGATGGCGTGGGTGTGGGCGAGTTGCCCGATGCCCCGGCCTTCGGGGATACGGGCAGCAACACCCTCGGTAACACGGCCCGGGTGGTGGGTGGTCTCAGCCTGCCGACCCTGCAGCGCCTCGGGATGGGCAACGTGACGCAGGTGGCGGGCGTCGCGCCGGTGTCGGCTCCGCTGGCTTCCTGGGGCCGCCTGGCCGAGCGCTCGCCCGGCAAGGATACCCAGACGGGGCACTGGGAAATGTGCGGCCTGCCGCTCGATTTCTCGTTCCCTACGTTCCCCGATGGCTTTCCTCCGGAAGTCCTCGAGGCCTTCACCAAGGCGACGGGGCGGGGCATCCTCGGCAACAAGCCGGCATCCGGCACCGAGATCCTGACCGAATTGGCCGACGAGCATCTCCGTACGGGGAAGTGGATTCTCTACACCTCCGGTGATTCCGTGTTCCAGTTGGCCGCGCATCAGGATGTGGTGCCCCTCGAGGAACTGTGGGAGGCCTGTCGCAAGGCGCGTGAGATTCTCGACGGGCCCTGGCGGGTGGGCCGGGTCATCGCACGGCCCTTTACGGGGGGCCAGGGCAAGTGGGCCCGCAATCAAGGCGGCCGTCACGACTATTCCGTCCTGCCCCCCGGACCGACCGTGCTGGATCTGGCGGGTGCCAAGGGCCACAAGGTCATCGGTGTCGGGAAGATCCACGATATCTTCGCGGGCGTGGGCGTAGCCGAGTCCGTCCATACGGCGGACAACGCCCAAGGCATGGACGCGACGATCCGGCTCGCGGGCGAGGCGCCCGAGGGTTCGCTGGTCTTCACCAACCTGGTGGATTTCGACAGCCTGTATGGGCATCGCAACGATCCCCGGGGCATGGCCGGTGCCCTCGAGGCTTTCGATCGGCACCTCGCCGACTTGCTGCCTCGCTTGCGCGAGGGCGATCTGCTCATGATTACCGCAGACCACGGCAACGATCCGACGGATGTCTCTACGGATCACACCCGTGAATACATCCCCGTGCTCGCCCACATGCCCGGTATCGCCGGGCGTCCGCTGGGCGATAGGGCCGGCTTCGGGGATATGGGCGTGACCATTGCCCAGGCTTGGGAGCTTGGCGGCAGCCTGGTGGGTGACGGTTTCTGGCGGGAATTGGGCGCCGTCGTCTGACGCCGGGGTGTACCATTGGGTCACGTAGGGGACGTCCCGGGGTGGACGGCCGAGGAGGATGACCCGTGCCCGAGATCGATGAACTGAAGCAGAGCGCCGAGAAGTTGGCGCAGACGACGCGCGAAAGCGCGGAGCGCATCGCCGATGCGGCGCGCGAGACGGCCGGCGTGGGTGTGCGCGTGCTTCGCGACACCGTGCATGGTCTCGTCAAGGACGAGGCGACCGTCGCCAAGATGAAGGAAATGGAAGAAGCCTTCGACAAGCAGGTTGCCGAGGCCACCCGCCAGATTGAGGAAGGCGCGCGCAATCTGATGGCCTTCTGGCAGCAGGCGGCGCGCCAAGGCTCTGGCGAGTCCGCGGCACAAGAGCCCGTGACCCGCATCGAGGTCGAGGTCAAGGCCGAGACCAAGGGTGAGGGCAAGGTCGAGTAGGACGCGGCCTTGAGGCTCTGGGCGATCCTGCCTGCCGCAGGCGCTGGCTCGCGTCTGGGCCTCGGTTTCAACAAGGTGCTGGCTCCCCTCGGGGGCCAGCCCTTGCTGTATCGGACGCTTGAGGCGGTTGCGGCTTGGCCGGGGCTCGAGGGCGTGGTCCTGGTCCATGCCGCTGGCGAGCGGGGTTTGCTCGAGCAGGTGGTCGCCATCCGCGCGTGGCCGTGGCCGCTGCGCTGGGCGGAAGGGGGCGCGACGCGGTCTGAGTCGGTGCGCGCGGGGCTACGTGAGGCGAGAGCCGCCGGTGCGGACTGGTTGGCGGTTCACGATGCGGCGCGTCCTTTCGCCTGGGGCCAACTGGTCGCAGCGCTGGTGTCGCGGGCCCGCGAGGCAGGTGCCGCCATCCCGGGCCTCGCGGTCGCCGATACCGTGAAGCGCGTTGCCCATGGCTCGGACCGGGTCTCGGAGACGGTGCCACGTGACGGCTTGTGGTTGGTCCAGACGCCACAGGTCATTCGACTCGACTGGCTACGGGACGCTTATGACCAGGCCGGCCGGGTGGGCTTCGCGGGGACGGACGAAGCCTCGTTGCTCGAAGCCGCGGGCCTGTCCGTCGTGGTGGTCGCGGGGGATCCCGACAACCTCAAGGTGACCGGCCCCGGCGACCTGGACCGGGCTGACGGCATCGGGCTCAGGCTGGGCCGATGGTCAGCACCACCGGACAGTGGTCCGACCCCATGACGTCCGGCCGGTGCGCAACCGTCGTCACGCGGGTTGCCAGTGACCGGGATGCCAAGAAGTAATCGATGCGCCATCCGATGTTGCGGGCACGCACGCCGGGACGGTTGCTCCACCACGTGTAGTGTCCTGATTTGCCCGGATGCCGGTCCCGGAAAGGGTCGACGAGATCCCCTTCGTTCAGGAACCGGTCGATCCAGGCGCGCTCCTCGGGCAGGAAGCCTGTCGTGCGCTGGTTGGCCTTGGGGTTGGCCAGATCGATGGGCATGTGGGCCGTGTTCCAGTCGCCGCAAATGAGAAAACGCTCGCCCCGGGCATGGCCGGCCCGGACCTCATCGAGCATCGCGGCGTAGAAATCCAGTTTGTAGGGGACGCGGTCGAGATCCCTTCCCCCATTGGGCACGTAGACGTTCAGCAGGCGGATACCCTCGGGAAGTTCCGTCCAGATGGCCCGCCCCTCGGTGTCGAAGCGTGTCTGGCCCAAGCCGAGGCGACTGGGCAGGGGCGCGCGCGTCCACGTCGCGACGCCGCTGTACCCCTTGCGCTCGGCTGCGTGCCAAGTCCGGTGCCATCCGGCTTCGGCAAGGGCTTCGGCCGGCACCTGGCCAGGCATGGCCCGGACTTCCTGCAGGCAAAGCACGTCCGGGGCTTCCTCAGCGAGCCAGGCGGCGAAGCCGTTACGGGTCACGGCACGGATGCCATTGACGTTCCAGGTCGCAATCTTCATGGGGTTGTCCTTTCGGACTGCGGGGTCAGGGAAAGGCCCCCCGCCCGATGGGGCGAGGGGCCGGAACCGCAGGCCGGAAGCCTACTTCTTGAAAGGGATGTACTTCGTGGATCCGTAGAAGTTCGAGCCGCCGAACGTCGCACCGCTCTCGTTCTTGAAGAACTTGATTTGATAGAAGTAGTCGCCAGCGGCAAGGCCGGTGTAACCGGTATTGGACGCGAGGCTTACGGTCGTGGAGCCCGCCGGGATCTCGACGGTGAGCTTCGCCGACTTGTCAGACCCGAAGATCGACACTAGGTACTTGGCGTTTAGATTAGCAATCACGGAGGAGATGCCAAAGGTCCCATTGGCCGTCGCGCCGATGGCCGGCGTCGGGTTGGGCTGCCACTGGATATCCATATTGACCATCGGGTTCATCTTGTCCGGACCCGACTTGGCTTGGATAGCGTCGGAAACGAAGATGCCGGGCACGTTGAAATCGGCCGTGGTGACGGCCGCCTTGTTTCCGTCATCCCAGATGACCTGAACAGCAGTACCCGCCGCGATATTGTCCCAGCTGAAGTACCCGTTGGCATCGGTCTTCGCGGTGACTGGCGAGCGGTTGCCACCGGGAGTCTTGTACTCGAGGTCGAGTACGCCGGGGGCGCCACCATTGAAGGTCACGCGACCGGTCAGCGTCGCGTTGCTGGGGAAGCCCAGGAAGGCCACCGGGGTCGCCGTGGCAGCCGGGGTCGGCGTCACGCTGGGCAGGGTGGTGCCGAGGCCGGCGCCAGTCGGGTCGCAGCCGGCGAGGACAGCGGTGCCGGCCACGAGGGCGGCTGCAAGGAGCTTCTTCTGGGACATCTCGGGAACGATTCCTCTTGCTTGACCCTGCGCCATCTGGCCGCAAGGCGGGGGTTCGAGTGGGTGACGCCGCGCATCGCCTGAAGGTTCCACTGGCGAGCGGATGCGCCATGATGGCCCGTGCCGGCTGATCCGGCAAGCGCGCCGTGCCCGGGTTATCATGGGCATGTGGAATCTTCTGTGTACGTGCCCCTTCGCCAGCAACCCGCGGCGGACGTCCTGGCCGAACTCGCCGAGCCTCAGGGGCCGGGAGTGGCCGGTGCCGGCGCCTTGCTGCTCGCCACGGCGGCCTCGCTGCTGTCCCGGTCGGCCCGGATGACGGGTCGTCAGCCGGCCTACGAAGCCGTCAGCGAGGAAATGGAACGCGATGCGGAGCGTGCGCGGGCGCTCGGAGACCGCCTGCTGGTCCTGGTGGATCAGGATGCGCAGGCTCAGTTGCGCCTGACGCAAGCTCGGATGCTGCCCGGTGCCACGGCCGAGGAGGCCGCCATCCGGATGAGCTGTGTCGATGTCGCCCTGCAAGGGTGGGCGCGCCTCTCCTTGGCGACCCTCGAGATCGGGGTCGAACTGGCGATGCTAATCGACCGGGTATTGCGTTACGGGCATCCGGCGTGCCTCGGCGAGGCCCGGCTGGCAGCGCGCCTTCTGGGCGTGGTGACCGAGGCCCTTCAGGACGCTATCGAGGTTCCTGCCCGCGTCGCATCGGAAACCGCGTCGGAGGCTTGGCGCACGGAAGCCGGCGAGTTGGTCGGGCGAATCCTTCCCGTGCTTGCGGCCCTGCCCGCCGTGCCCGTCACGGCCTGAGGCCGGGGCGTCGTCTGTCAGGAGTCGGCGGGCAGATCACCGCCGCCAAGCCGGGTAAAGTCGCTCGGCTTGACGTTCTCGAGGAACCGTCTGAAGTCCTCGTCGTCCGAGCGTCCCGCAGGAGCGCCCTCTTCCCCCTCTTGACGGATGGGAATGCCGGACTGCTCGAGGACCTCCTCGGCCACATGGATAGGGGCTTCGGCGCGCAAGGCGAGGGCAAGGGCATCCGACGGGCGGGCATCGATGCGGTGTTCGCCGCGCCTTGTATCCAGCACGATCTCGGCGAAGAAGGTCTTCTCCTTCATCGCGAGGATGGCGACTTCGCGAATCGTGGCGCCCAACTCGCCGACTGTGACAAGGAACAGGTCATGCGTCAGGGGCCGCGGTGTCTCGACCTGCTCCAAGCCCATCAGGATGGCGTTGGCCTCGGGCTCTCCCACCCAAATGAGCAAGGCACGCTTCTCTGCCAGATCCTTGAGCACCACGATAGGGCTGCGGGACTTCGGCTCGAGGATGATGCCGGAAACCTTCATTTCGACCATGCCGGCATCATAACCCGCCCAGCCGCGCGTCGCACCAGTCGGACGAATCAGCCTTCGAGGAGGGGGGTTTCGAGCGCCTTGGCGAGGGCAGCCTGCCAGACCTGCTTGAGCGGGATGGCCCTGGCCCGGGCCGCGGCCACGCAGTCGCGGTATTCGGGGCTGACGCTTGCCACCTGTCCGAGGTGACGGGCTACCTTGACCCGGATGGGACCGAAGTCCGTCTCGAGCGTGACGATCTCGCGTGCGAGCGCCCTGCGCCGGACCGTATAACTGCGGACGCCAAGGGAGGTGGTTTCTGTCAGGATCAATTCTTCGCAGGCTTGCCGGCACGGCGGCGGAGCCAATACCGTCAGCTTAACGCCGGGCCGGCCTTGCTTCATCACGATGGCCGACATGAAGACATCGATGGCTCCGGCCTCGAGCAGGCGTTCCGTCAGGTGGCTGTAGAACTGAGGGTTCTGATCGTCGACGTTGGTTTCGAGCACGGCGAGCTCCTCGTCGCGCTCGGGGCGCGCCACGCCCTGGCTTTCCGGGGGGGTGGCCGGGACCGGGTCGGTCTCGCCAATCAGCAGCCGGCACACATTGGGCAGGCGACGTCCCGTGCGGGTGCCGGCACCGGTTCCGCTGGCGAGCAGCCGCATGGCCGGCCGGCGACCCCAGTCCTCGGCAAGCGTGGCCAGCAAGGCGGCACCGGTGGGCGTGACCAACTCGCCTTCTTCGCCGTTGTCCGTTGTGGGCAGGCCTTCGAGCAGGGCCACGACGGACGGGACAGGCACCGGCATGACGCCGTGGGCACATGTCACGGTGCCTGATCCCAGAGGCAAGGGCGAGCTCGACAGCCGCTCGATACCCAGCTGGTCCAAGGCGAGGACAAACGCCACGACATCCACGATGGCGTCTACGGCGCCGACCTCATGAAAGTGGACCTCGTCCGGAGTCGTCCCGTGCACGCGGGCCTCGGCCACCGCCAAGCGATGGAAGACCCGGGATGCGCGGGCGACGAGACCCCGGTCAAGGCCCGAGCGGACGAGGATGGCAAGGATATCGCGCAGGTGGCGTTCGGGCTGCTCCTCGGGAGCCTCGACCAAGAACCTGGTGGCGAGGAGGCCGTGCTCCTGCCGCTTTTCCGCTCGGAGGGCCAACGGACCCAGGTCCAAACGGGCCAGATCCGCGCGCAGGCGTTCGAGGTCGGCACCCGCGTCGAGGGCCGCTGCGACGAGCATGTCCCCTGCAGCCCCGTTGAGTGCGTCGAGGTAGGCAACCTTCACGAGGACCGCCCGTCGGCCACCATGGCGGCGAGCATGCCCGCCCCGAAGCCGTTGTCGATGTTGACCACGCCCACGCCCGGCGCGCAGGAATTGAGCATGCCAAGTAGGGATGCGAGGCCGCCGAAGTGGGCACCGTAGCCTACGCTGGTGGGTACGGCGAACACGGGGCGTGACACGAGGCCGGCGACCACCGAGGCAAGGGCGGCCTCCATACCGGCCACCACGACGAGTGCCACCGCGCCGCGCAGCACGGGAAGGGCTGCCAGTACCCGATGCAACCCCGTGACGCCCACATCGGCGACGCGGTCGACCCGAACCCCGTGCAACTCGAGCGTGAGGGCCGCCTCTTCGGCGACAGGCAAGTCTGAGGTGCCGGCAGAGACGACCGCGACAGGACCCGAACGGGGTGCGTCGGGAAACGGTCCATGCAGGATGCCGGCCTCGGGGCGATGCACCAGACCGGGGTAGCGGCCAGCGAGGGCCATCGCCGTCGAGGCGTCGATGCGGGTCACGAGCAGCGGAAGGGCGTCTTCCAGGCGGCGGGCCACGATGGCCTCGATCTGAGCCGGGGTCTTGCCGGCACCGTAGACGACTTCCGGATAGCCGGTGCGGAGTGCCCGGTGGGTATCGATGAGCGCGTCGCCGACTTGCTGGACGGGCATGACGGCCAGACGTTCGAGGGCATCCGGGATGGCCATCCGTCCGGCGGCCACGGCTGTCAGCAGGTCCTTCACCTGCTGGCGATCGAGGGTCACGCGGACACCGTTCCCGTCTGGCTGCCCATGGGGCGATAGCCCGCGAGGTCCAGCGTTACGTCCCTGTAGCCGACCTCGGCGACCGCACGACTGATCGCTTCGCGGTGCTCGATCACCCAGGCAAAGGCCTCTGGCTGGACTTCGATGCGGGCGAGCGCGTCATGGTCCCGAACCCTGTGGCCCGCCAGCCCAAGCGTGGCGAGGGCGGCTTCGGCGCGTCCGACCCTGTCGAGACGGGCAAGCGTCACCGGAGTGCCGTGGGGAAGGCGCGATGCGAGGCAGGCGTTGGCCGGACGGTTCCATTCGGGCAGGCCCAGGTGCCTGGCCACGGCCCGGACCTCGGCCTTGGTCAGGCCCTCGTCCAGCAAGGGGCTGACAACGTGATGGCGTTCGGCCGCGACAAGGCCCGGACGCGTATCGCCAAGATCCTCGGCATGAACGCCATTGGCCACGATCGAAAGACCTTGTTCGGCCGCCAGTTGGCGCAGGGTGCCGTACAAGGCGTCCTTGCAGTGGTAGCAGCGCTGCCGGTCGTTGACGAGATAGTCCGGGTTCAGTATCTCGCCCGGGTCGAGCAGGTGATGAGGCACGGCAGCCAACGCCGCCACGGCCGAGGCCGCGTCGACCTCGGTCGCGGCGACGGACGCGGCGTGACTCGTGGCCGCGTGGACCCTGCCCGGCAAGACGCGGGCCGCAACCATCAGGACCACTGCGCTGTCGACACCGCCTGAAAGCGCGACCAAGGCAGATGGCCACGCGCCGATGCGCCGGGAAAGGCCGGCCACGAGGTCCTGAGGGGCACGCACGTTGCCAGTGTGGCACTGCGCTGCCCTGGGCTCAAGGAAGTGCGTCACTATCGCTGGGGGCTGTCTCGTGGGGGTAGACCAGCAGGGCGTTATGAATGGCGCGTTCCTTGCCATCCCGCGGGTGGTTCATGATGCGTTGGCGGATGGCCATCGTGCTGGAAGGTCCGCCGTCCAGGTTGACGGCGTCCCGGCAACCTGCCTCGCGCAGCAGGCGTGCCAACTCGTACAGCGTCATGCCGACGGAGATTCCCGGACGAGCATCAACGGTGGCCATCAGGATTTCCTGGCCGCCCATGTAGCCGACGGCCGTCCGCGCCGCACGGCCCCTCGCAATGTCTGCGGGCAGGCGCTCTTCGCGGGCCGTCACGCGGACCTCACCGTTCTCGAGCAGGGTGGGGCCTGCCGCGATGGCATGCCATGCACCGGCGAAGCGGCCGGCCAGCTTGGCATAGACCACGACGCTCGTGCCCTGCGTCAGGCGGTTCCGCATCTCGTAGATGCCCTTGCCCTGCACCGAGATGACATGCCCTTCCCGCGGGATGAAGCTGTTGCCCGTCGTGATCTTCAGGACCTCGCCTTCCCGGGAAATGGCCCACTCCCGACGGCTGGGGTCGGGGCGGGTGCCCGTCCGCGGACCCCAGTGGGGCGTGTACAGGGTGATGCCGCCCTTGAGGGCCGGACGATTGACGGCCTGGGCCGTCCAGACCTTGCCGCTGTCGTCGCCGATGGCCACGAACATCTTGGCCTGGCTCGTGAAGCATGTCCCGTCGCGCCTGATGCCGAAGACCGATCGGTTGAAGAACGACCCGGACAGGATCTCGCCGTGGCTGAAGATCAGGCCGATGGGGGCTTGGGTGCGGGGAGAGAAGAAGCTGCCGTTGACCCCGGCCAAGGCACCGCGCCGCCGGACGATGCGGGAAAGCGTGTCGAGTCCCCGGAAGGTCGATCTGTAGGCAGGCACGGGCGTGACCGTCACCCGTCCGAGGTGCGCCCGCAGGAAATGCATGGACAGGGGGCCCGCGTCCGTCCACCGGGAGATGCGTTGGTACTGGAGGCCGGGGGCGAGGTCGATGGTCGAGCCGCGGGTGACTTCACGCGGGATCGTGAAGGCGATGCCGTCCTCGGTCACGGTCGGGACCAACTCGGGCATGGGAAAGCGCCAGTGGATGTCGACCAGCAACTTCTGTCCCCGATGGAAGAGCGTCACCAGGCGGATGGGGCCCCGCGTGAGCAACTTGTCGATGCGGTACTGGCGGGACGTGCGGACGGCAAACGTCCAGCGGACACCGTCCGCCAAGGCTTCCCGGCGCACCCAGCGAGGCATGTCGGCCACCATCTGGAAGCGTGTCTCACCCTGGACCAACCTGAGCTGGAAGGTCGCACCCAAGGCCGGCAGGCCCTGGGCCATGAGGACCAGGACCAGCAACAAGGGGAGCCATCGCCCCAGGGCGAGACTCACGCTTCGGGGCGTGCGTGTTCCCGCGCGTCGAGGGCGTCGAGCAGGACCCGTGCTCCCTCGGCGGTACAGGCGGCATGGATGACGGCGACGTCGACTCCAAGCCGGGCGGCAAGCCTGCTGGCGTCGAGGCGACGTTCGACCTGGCGGCGATGGTAACGAAGCACATTGGGGGCCTCGTCGGGCGTGAAGCGGCGCATGGTGTCCTCGATGTGCAGGGCGAGGTGATCGCCAAGCTCTGCATAGAGGTCCTGGTAGGTCAGGCCGAGCGACGGTTCGACGAAGGTCAGCAGCTTGCGCATCTGGGGCTCCGGGGGGTGGAGAGGGGTGCTGCCTTGATTATGGCCAAGGGAAGCTCAAAACTTGTTTAACTGGAGGTTAATCGCTGCACGAGGTCCTCGTGCATGGCCTCGAGGCTTGCGTCTTCGCCCATGATGAAGCGGGCCAGGATGGCGTGCATGGGCAGGAAGTCCAACGCGAGGCGTGGAAACCGGACTGCGTGGTGGAGGGCATCCGCACGCTGGACCCAGTGCCCGCCCAGGTCTGCCAGCAGGTCTTCGCCCAGCAGGGCGCCCCACTCGAGGGCCATGCCCGCGAGCGTCTCGTCGTCGGGACGCTCGGGCCAATGGGTTGCCAGCGTCTCGAGGTTGTCGGCGGTGTCCTCTGAGGGGCCGTTCCACGTCACGCCGAAGGCTTCTGTCAGATTGTGGCGCGCCTGATGGGCCCAGTCATCCAGGGCCTCCTCGAGCCCCGGCCGTCCCTCGCCGTAGCGGGCATCGGCCTCGCTCGAGTCCAGGATGAGATGGGTGGCGGCCTGCGCCAGGAGATCGGGCTTGGGTGCGGTCATGGCGTTGCGGGTGGCAGGACACGGAGCGTGGCCTCGGCCACCTGCTCCAGGGTGAGGGACTTCATGCACGTCACGGCCTCGCACGTCGTGCGGCGCCTTTCCCACAGGCACGGCCGGCAGGCCAGGTCCTGCACATGGACGGCCTGGTGGATTGTGCCGGTGGGGACCAACTTCTGGGGGTCGGTCGGGCCGAAGAGACCGACGGTGGGTGTTCCCGTACCGATGCCGATGTGCATCGGGGCCGAGTCGACGGCCACGAGCGCCCGCGCACGCCGCACCAGCGCAGCGAACTGGCCGAGGCTGCGGGTGTGGCCGTAGGCAAGCACCAGCCGGATGCCCGAGGGCACGCTGCCGAGCGGGGCCGTCTCGACGACAGGGGGATGTTCTGCCGCGGCAGGATGTTTTTCGAGGTCGGCCATGATGGTCTTGATGGCCACGTCGTCATCAGGTCCGCCTGCGAGGACGACGTGATGGCCTTGATCCAGAAGCAGCCGCGCCAGCGCTCCCCAGGACCGAGGATCCCAGGTCTTCTGGATGCCGCGCTGGACAGCGACCTTGGAGGAGCCCGGATGCAGCAGCACGAAAGGCGCTCCTGCAAGGCCCCGGCTGGCCAGGAACTCGTCGGCCCAAGCCTGATCGTCCGGGGCCACGATGACCTGGGGCAGCCGTGCAGGCGCGTCGACGAAGGGTGTCACGAGGTCGTGGTACATGCCGGCGGCGTACTGCGCCGTCTGGAGCGGGACGGCATGCGTCAGCAGGAAGCTGAGGGCGTTGGCTTTGTAGCCGCCGCGCCAGGGTGCCCCCGTGAGCCGCAACAACAGTGGCATGACCATCCTGCGTCCCGAGGCGATCGCGAGGTCGAACTTGCGCGCCCTAAGGTCGGCGACCAGCCGCAGGAAGCCCGCGACGGTGGGGCGGTCCTTCGCTGCAAAAGTCACGACTTCGTCGATGACCGGGTTGAACTGCGCAACGCCCTGGGCGCGGGGTTCGACAAGCAGCGTGATCCGTGAGTGGGGATACGCCTCGCGCAGGGATTGCAGCGCAGGGAAGGCCAGCAGCACGTCCCCGATGCCCCCGAACTGCACGAGCAGGATGCGCCGGATCGAGGCGCGGTCGAGAGCGGTGGTCATGTCCAAGCCTCGCGCGAGGGGTGCGGCCAGGTCGCCGAGACGGCGACCCACCACCAGAAGGCCAGTTGGACCGAAGGACGGAAGAAGACGGTGTCCACGAGCCCATGGACACACAGCCCCAGGATGGCTGCCGTGACGGCCGCCGCCCAAGGCCACGCTTCCGGCGTCCAGGAGGGGCGGCGCACGACTGCGACCAGCAGGCCGAGGAAGGCCAGGAGACCGGCCAATCCGGCCTCGGCCCACCACTCGAGGAAGATGTTGTAGGCACCCAGTGCCTCGAAGCCCGAAACCATGTAGAGCGCATAGGCGTGTCGGAACGCGTCGTTGCCGATGCCGACCCCCAGCCACCAGTTGTCCCGGATGAGCGCGAGGGTCGCCCGCCAGACGTTGGTCCGGAAGACGTTCGAGGAATCCCCCGTGACATTGACCATGCTGGCGACGCGGGCCTGCAGCGTCGGCACGTAGTGCCAGAGCACCCATCCGACAACGACGGTGGCCGTCACGGCGAGCGCCAGCCAGGCAGCCCGGGGCAGGCCGGCATCACGGCGCCGGGACCACAGCCAGGCCCCGCCCAGTACCGCGGCCTCGCTGGCCAGCGCCAGATACGCCCCGCGCGAGTAGGTCACGTACAGACACGCCGGTACCGCTACCAGCGCACCCCACCCCAGCAGGCGCGGCAGCCCCCGGCCCGCCATGGCCAAGGCGAAGGCCGCAGGCCACGCCACGGCCAGGTAGGCCCCCATCAGGTTGGGATTGCGCAGGCTGCCGTAGACCCGTGTCAAGTGCAACTCGGATTCGGCATCCTCCCAGGTCGCAAGGGGCGCGACCTTGATGCGGAACTGGTAGAGCCCGAAGGCCGCCTCGCCGAGTGCCGCCACGACGAATGCCGTCGCGAGGACGCTGCGGGCGCCGGGTTGGTGCGCCATCAGCCGCCGGAACGACCAGTAGGCGAGGCCGTAGACGGCGAACTTGGCCAAGCCCTTGATCGAGGCCACGAGGAAGGGCGAGCCCAGCGTCGCGATGACCAGCGAGGCGAAGAACAGGCCCACGGGCCAAGCGACGCGGGACGGGGGAAAGACCTCGCCGGGTCGCGACAGGGCCCAGCAGCCTGCCAGCAGGGCCAGCAGCAGGACAAGCGCGGCATTCAGGCCCGTGCCCAGCCACGGGGAAGCCAGCAGCAACAGGGATGCGGCACCCAACGTCACTTCGGGGGCGTGACGCGCCACGAGCGAGGTGGGAACCCACGGGCCGACAAGACGTTCGTGTCGGTCACGCAAAGCGCCGATGCGGGCGGCAAGCATGCCGGTGGCCGATGTCACGGTCACGGGCGAGCCGGGCCCCCCGAGGTACGGACGTCAACAATCGATCCGCGCAGCCGGTAGGCGAAGCCTTCGATTTCGATCGGCGTGCCCACCTTGACCTTGCTGTCCCCGAAAACCACGCCATCGTCGGTCAGCATCGCCTTCTCGCGAATCGTGACGACGATGTCCTTGCCGAAGGGTTCGGAGGGATCGGGCAGGGCCACGACGCCGCGTCCGTCGGCCGACGGCACCGCGGTGCCCTTGGGCCGGGCCTGTACGGACGAGACGGTCACGGCGCTGTAGGGCACGTTGCGCAGCGTGATGAAGGTCTTGTCACCGGCCTTGATGAGGCGCTCCGGATGGGAGACGGCACCGCGGATGAAGCAGTCGATCTCGACCGTGGTCTCGCCGCGAACCTTGGCCGCAATGCCTGTCTTGCCTGCCTTGGCGGCGCCGAAGGCCACGAGGGCGGTCGTCAGCACGGCGAAGACCGCCATGTCGAGCAGATTCAGGCGGGAGTGCGGGGCGGTATCGGACATGGAACTACTCCGTCGGGACGGGGACTGTGGTGTCGGGGGAAGCGAGGCGCTGGACGATGCCTGTGGTCGACCGGCCCTCGAGGAAGGGCAGCAAGGCGATGCGGCCGCCCCCGGCGTGGACGGCTGGCGCCTCGGGCAGGGTCTCGGGGCGGTAGTCGCCGCCCTTGGCGTATATCTGTGGGCGCAGGACCTCGATGACGGGCGTCGCCGTGGGCGTGGCGAACAGCACGACCATGTCGACGGCGCGCAGGCCGTCCAGAACCTCGGCCCGGTCTGCCTCGGCATTGATCGGGCGTCCGGGGCCCTTGAGCCCGCGTACGCTGTCGTCGCTGTTCAGGCCGACGACAAGGCGTTGGCCCAAGGCCCGCGCGGCATTCAGGTAGCGGACATGACCGGCATGCAAGATATCGAAGCAGCCGTTGGTGAAAACGACGGTCTCTCCTGCCGCCTGCCAGGCCGCGACTTGGTGACCGGCCGCATCCAGGTCGGATGCGATCACGCGAGGTCCTCCATGCCCTCGGCCCATCCGAGGGCCGCAAGCAGTTCCCCCGGCGAAGTGGTGGCCGTGCCGAACCGGCGGACAACCTGCGAAGCCGCGAGGTTGGCGAGGATGGTCGCTTCGCACCAAGTGGCACCTGAAGCTCTGGCCAGCGTCAGCGTGCCGACCACGGTATCCCCGGCACCCGTCACGTCGAAGACTTCGGATCGGTTGAAGGCAGGGATGTCGATCCGGGGATGGCCACGCTCGAAGAGCGCGATGCCGAGCGCACCACGCGTGATCAGCACGGCCTCCGCGCCGGTCTCGGCGAGCAGGCGGTCGCCAGCGCGCTGCAGGCTGGCCTCGTCCGAGATGGCGAAGCCCACGACGGCCTCGGCCTCGGGCTGGTTGGGCGTCAGGGCCGCCACGCCCCGATAGGGGGCAAGCTCGCCCTGAGCGTCGACGACGACGGGCTTGCCGGCTTGCCGCGCGAGCGCGAGGGCCTGCTCCCGGATTTCGGGCGCCAGAACTCCGTTGCCGTATTCGGAAAGCAGCACGGCATCGACCTGGGGAATCAGACGCGCGTAGGCCTCGATCAGGCTCGTGGACACCTCTGCCGGCAGTGGTGCGTCGGACTGCCTGTCGACCCGCACGATCTGCTGGGTGACGGATTGGTTTGAGGTCGCCGAGATGCGGGTCTTGGTCACGGTCGGCCGGTCGCCGGCCACGACCAGACCCGATGTGCCGACGCCCACCCTGCCCAATGCGTCACGCAGACCCTCGCCCGTCGCATCGGCCCCCACGACGCCCACCATCTCGGCCTTGCCGGCGAGGGCCGCGATGTTGGCTGCGGCATTGGCGGCACCACCCGGCACGAGGCGTGTCCGGGCGTGCCGCAGGATCAGCACGGGGGCTTCGCGGCTGATGCGGTCGATGCGTCCCTCGAGGAACTCGTCCGCAATCGGGTCGCCCAGCACCATGACCCGGGTGCCCGCGATGCGGTCCAGGATGGTGGCGAGGCTCTGTGGCGTGAACACGGTGGCGATTCTACTCCTCGAGCGCGACGGCGTCCTGCCAGTTGCCCGAGGCCTTGGCCCGAAGGTAGGCCTCGACGAAGTCGTTGATTTCGCCGTCGAGCACCTGGCCGGGATTGCCGGTTTCGCAGCCCGTGCGGTGGTCCTTGACCATGGAGTAGGGGTGCAGCACGTAGCTGCGGATCTGGTTGCCCCAGGCGGCATCGGTATGGGCGCCCTTGAGGCCGGCGATCTTCTGCTCGTGCTCCTCTCGGTGGCGTTCAAGCAACTTGGCCTTGACGATACGCATCGCCGTCTCCCGGTTCTGGTGCTGAGAGCGTTCGTTCTGGCATGCGACGACGATGCCGGTCGGCAGGTGGGTGATGCGGACGGCGGTCTCGACCTTGTTGACGTTCTGGCCGCCGGCGCCGCCGGAACGGTAGGTGTCGATGCGCAACTCGACGGGGTTGATGTCGACAGGTTCGCTTTCCGGGATTTCGGGAGTCACGGCCACGCGGGCAAAGGCCGTCTGGCGCTTGGCCTGGGCGTTGAAGGGCGAGATGCGGACGAGGCGGTGGACCCCCTTCTCCGCGGCCAGGCGGCCGTAGGGGTAGGCGGCTCCGGAGACCGTCAGCGTGGCGGACTTGATGCCCGCCTCGTCCCCGGGAGACATGTCGAGAAGCTCGACCTTGTAGCCGCTGCGCTCGGCCCAGCGCGTGTACATCCGCAGCAGCATCTCGGCCCAGTCCTGGGCATCCGTGCCACCGGCTCCTGCGCTGATTTCGAGGATGGCGGGCTGGTTGTCGTAGTCTCCGCCGAGCAGTTGCTCGACTTCCCAGGCGTCCAGGCCCTCGCGCAGTTTGGCCACGCCCGCCTCGATCTCGGGGAGGACCGAGTCGTCCGCCACTTCCATGCCCATCTCGATCAGGACCTGGGTGTCATCGGCCAAGCGCTCCCAGCCCAGCAGGCGATCCAGTTGCTGCCGCATGTTGGTCAGGTCCTGCATGGTGGCTTGGGCCGTGCGGGAGTCGTTCCAGAAGTCATGGTCCGAAGCCTGAGCCTCGAGTTGCGCGACGCGCTTGCTCAGTTGGTCCGGGTCAAAGATGCCTCCTGGCTTCGCCGATACGTTGCTGGAGGGAGGCGAGGTCGTTGCGGAGTTCGGGGAATCCCATGGGTTCGATGCTTCAGGCGGTGGGGGAGGCTGAGTCGTCCTCGATCTCGACCATGCCGGCAGTCGGTCCCGTGAAGGCTCCGGGCATGTCGTAGACGATCTCGACGTGGAACAGTTGCTGGACCAGCTCGTGCTGGATCGTGCGGACGAGGTCCTGGAAATGGTCGTAGGCCTCGCGCTTGTATTCCTGCAGCGGGTCCTTCTGGCCATAGGCCCGCAAGCCGATGCCCTCGCGCAGCGCATCCATGTCGTGCAGGTGCTGGATCCAGCGCCGGTCGATCAGGCGCAACATCAGATGGCGGGCCATGTGCTGCATCTGCTCGGCGCCGAACTGGCCTTCCCGCAGTTCGTACGCCTCGAGTACCCGGGCCCGCAGGTGAGTCTTCAGGTCCTCGACGGTCCGGCCCTCCAGTTCCTCGCGGGTCAACAGCCGCGAAGCCTGCGGGGAGGTCTCGGCGATGGCCGCCCAAGCAAACCGGGGCGCCGGAGCCGATTGCCGCGACAAGAAGGGCGACATGCTGGCGATCGCCTCGTGCAGGCCCTTGAGATCCCACTCGTCGCGATGCAGCGCCGGGTTGACGTACTGGTCGACCTGACTGTTGACCACCCGCTGGATGAAGGTCCGCAGGTTGCCCGAGAACTCGAGGCCTTCGAGGACCTTGCGGCGCTCGGCATAGATGATGCTGCGCTGCTGGTTCATCACGTCGTCGTATTCGAGGACCTGCTTGCGGATATTGAAGTGGTAGACCTCGACCTTGCGCTGTGCCCCCTCGATGGACCGCGTCACCATCGGATGCTCGATGGCCTCGTCGTCCGGCACGTTGAGCCGATCGAAGATGGCCGCGACCTTGTCGCCGTTGAAGAGCCGCATCAGGTCGTCGTCGAGCGCCAGATAGAACCGGGTCGAGCCTGGGTCGCCCTGACGTCCGGCGCGGCCCCGCAGCTGGTTGTCGATGCGGCGGCTCTCGTGGCGCTCGGTGCCGATGATGTGCAGGCCACCCAAGGCCAGGACCCGTTCCTTTTCTGCCGTGCACGTCGCGTAGGCTTCTTCGCGCAGCGACTCGATCTCAGGGCCCGTCAGCAAGGAGGGATCGTCATGACCGGCCTGGCGAATCAAGTCGTCGAGCAGGCTCTCGGGGTTGCCGCCCAGGATGATGTCCGTACCCCGGCCCGCCATGTTCGTGGCGATGGTGATGGCCTTGTAGCGGCCGGCCTGGGCAACGATGCGCGCCTCTTCCTCGTGGTGCTTGGCGTTGAGCACGCGGTGCGGCAGGCCACGCTGCTTGAGCAGGCCGGACAAGGCCTCGGACCGCTCGATGCTGACGGTGCCCACGAGGATGGGACGACCTTCCTCGTGCATCTTGGCGATCTCGTCGGCGATCATCTCGAACTTGATGCGGCCGTTCTTGTAGACCACGTCCGCCACGTCCCGGCGTTGCACCGACCGGTTCGTCGGGATGACCGTGACCTCGAGGTTGTAGATCTTGCCGAACTCGGCTTCCTCGGTCGCCGCAGTGCCGGTCATGCCGGCGAGCTTGTCGTAGAGTCGGAAGTAATTCTGGAAGGTGATCGTGGCCAAGGTCTGGGTCTCGTCCTGAATCCGCACGGACTCCTTGGCCTCGATTGCCTGGTGGAGACCGTCCGAGTAGCGGCGTCCCACCATCAGGCGCCCCGTGAACTCGTCGACGATCACGACCTCCTCGAAGCCCAGTTCGGGATTGACCTTGACGACATATTCGATGTCGCGGCGGTAGAGTTCCTTGGCCCGCAGGGCCTGGATCAGGTCGTGCGCCACGGAGGGATTGGCCGGGTCGTACAACTGGGTCACGCCGAGAATGCGCTCCGCGGCGGTGATGCCGTCCTCGGTCAGGATGATGTTCTTGGCCTTCTCGTCGACGGTGTAGTGGACGTCGCGCACGAGCCGGGGTACGGCGGCCGCCAGGACGACGTACTGATCCTGCTTCTGGGCGATGGGACCGCTGATGATCAGCGGGGTCCGGGCTTCGTCGACCAGGATCGAGTCGACCTCGTCGACGACGGCGAAGTTGAGCGGCCTCTGGACGCAGGCGTCGAGCTCCTGCGCCATGTTGTCGCGCAGGTAATCGAAGCCCAGCTCGTTGTTGGTGGCGTAGGTGATGTCCGACTCGTACGCCGCCCGGCGCTGGGCCGGCTGGAGGTGATGCTGGATCAGGCCCACGGACAAGCCCAGGAAACGGTAGAGCTGGCCCATCCACTCGCTGTCGCGGCGGGCGAGATAGTCGTTGACCGTCACGACATGGACGCCCTTGCCGGACAGCGCGTTCAGGTAGCAGGGCAGCGTGGCGACCAGGGTCTTGCCTTCTCCGGTACGCATCTCGGCAATCTGGCCCTTGTGGAGGAAGATGCCGCCAATGAGCTGGACGTCGAAGTGACGCATGCCGAGCACCCGCTTGCCGGCCTCACGAACGGTCGCGAAGGCCTCGGGCAGCAGGGCGTCGAGCGTCTCGCCCCGGGAAATGCGCGCGCGGAACTCCGCCGTCTTGCCCCGCAGCTCGTCATCCGTCAGCTGCTGCCACTGGGGCTCGAGCTGATTGATGCGCAGGACCAGCGGGCGCACGGCCCGCACCTTGCGCTCGTTGGCGTCGCCGAAAATCTTCGCGATGAGCTGAAGCATAGATTTCATCCTACCATCGCCGCCGGGCTCCGTTGACCGCCGCCCTGCGCTTCGACTATGATGAGACTTCCTGTGCCCTTTTGCTGGAGCGTCTCCATGAAGCCTGACATCCACCCTGAGTATCACACCGTCACCGCGACCTGCGTGTGCGGCAATACGTTCGAGACGGGTTCCACCCGCAATCAGATCCGCGTGGAAATCTGCGCGGCCTGCCATCCCTTCTTCACGGGAACCCAGAAGATCGTCGACACCGAGGGTCGGGTCGAGCGTTTCATGAAGAAGTACAACCTGAAGCCCGGCGCCACGGCCGTCGCTGCCAAGAAGTAGTCCGGGAACTCGGCGCCCATGTCGGGTCCCGTCGACGCGCCTGCCCTGAAACAGGGGGGGCGCGTCGTCGTTCTGCCGCCCCTGCCGCCCGAGCGTCAGGCGTATGCCCTTGCGCGCTACAGTCGTTCGGCCGATCCCATCGAGGCCTCGCTGACCTGGGTGCACGCCCACTCGGCCGAGCGATTCTGGGAGAAGTTCTACTTCGACTACGGTCACGCTTCCATTGCCGATCTGGGCCATCTCGCAATTTGTCTGGAAGGTCTGTCCGACCTGGCCGCTGCCGAGGTCCTGCACGACGGCCTGATTGATGCCCAGGCCCGATCGACGCGTTATCAGGACTTCAGTCGGGTCCCGCTCGTCTGCCCGGCCGAGGATCCCGCTGTCCGCGAGGCCGTTCGATCGGCGGGCGAACGCCTGCGTGCAGCCTACCTCGAGGTCTTCGAGGCCGAGCGCGTCGCGCTCGAGCGGCAACATCCACGTCCGGAGGGCATGCCTCCGGATGTCTACGGGCGCAATCTGGCCGCCCGGGCCTTCGATGTCGCGCGCTACCTGTTGCCGGTGGCGGCCTCGACGGGGGTCGGGCTGGTGCTCAGCGTCAGGACGCTCGAACGCCTCATCGGCCGTCTGGCGGCGAGTCCGCTGCTCGAGTGCCGCCAGTTGGCCGAGTCCTTGGCCAAGGCCTGCCGCGAGGCGCCGGATGACACGTGGTCCCGCCTGACGGGCGAGGCCGTGTCTGCAGAGCCGCTGGCCCCGACCCTTGCCCGACATGCCCATCCCCATGCGTGGGCGGCAGGCGTCCGCGAGCGCTCTGCTGCTCGGGCAACGGCTGACGCTGATGCCCTCGATCGGGCTCTTGATGCTTGCGTGGCCCCATCCATTCCTCGTGGCCTGCCCGGTGATGCCGCCGCGTGGCGAGAGCACGGCCTCGCCGTGGCCGCTGGCGCCGCTGGCGAGATCGATCTCTTGCCGCCGCATGAGGCGGACGAGGAAGCCTTGGCCTCCCTGCTCTATGCGGCCGTGCCCGGGCGTTCCTACCGACAGGTGCTGGCGTGGGCAAGGTCACAGGGGCCTGTCCGGCGTGCCAACCTGCTGACCGAGTTGTTGGCAGGCAGGGGCAGCCATGACGATTGGCCACGCGAGCTTCGGGTCGGGCATCGCTACGTGGCCGAGTTGACCCTCGACTGGGGCAGTTTTCGGGACATGCATCGTCATCGGCGCGGCGAGCATCTGGTCCCGCCGCTCGACCTCGATGCGGGTGCCTGCATGCCGGTCCACGTCGCGGACCCCGACAACATCGGGCGAATTCGCCGGGCGGCGGGTCGGGCGGCCGAGGAGGCCCGCGCCATCGACCGCGTGGCGCCGGGCATGGGCGTGTATGCCCTGCCGTTTGCCCAGCGCACCCGCACGCTCTTCCGGATGGATTGGGCTCAGGCGCAGTATATCGTCCAGTTGCGCACCGGCCTCAAGGGCCACGATGCCTACCGGGCCGTTTCCCACGCTCTTGGTGTCGCCATCGCTGCAGCTGAGCCGGGCCTTGCCGGGTTCATGCGATGGACGGACCCGGCCGAGCGTGAGCCGCTCGTGCGCTGACCGTACCGAGGAAGCTTCATGGACAAGCGGACACCGGTCGCGGACCTGCAGCCCGGCATGGTGCTGGCCGAGCCGGTCTTCCATCCCGCGACACTGCAGATGGTCTGGAACATCGGCACTACGCTGACGGAGCGGCACCTTGCCCTGCTTCGCAAGATGGACATCGAGGGCATCCGGACCATGGACCTGGCCGGGGCCCCGACCCTGCGCAAGCCTGCTCCCGATGCACCGGCTCCACCAGCCCGTGGCGCCGGCGCGCTGCCACCGCTCGTGGCGCGCGGGCCCATTCAGGGCGGTTCCGGACCTGCCGCACCCCCCCCACCCTCCGCGCGACCCGCGGGCTTGCCGCGAACGGCCGGACGCCCGCCCGTTGCCCCCCGAGCCATCGGTGCGCCGCCCGTGGCGCAGGTCAGGGGCAAGGCAGACGGTGCCCCCCCCATGCCCTCGTGGATGAAACTGCCCACGCCCTTGCGCCTGCCTCAGCGCATCCGCGAGGAAGTGCTCCAGCGCAACCTGTCCGTGGTCAAGACCATCACCCAGCAGGTCCGCCACGCGTCACGCATCGACATCGGCAGCGTCGACCAGGCCGTGCAGACGACCATCCGCCGCATCGTCGAGGAGCCCGAGCTCATCCAGAACCTGGTGGACTTGCGCATCTACGACGAATACACCTACACCCATTCCGCCAATGTCATGAGCCTGGCCCTCGTCGTGGGCACGGCCATGAAATATCCGCTCGAGAAGCTGCGGATGCTGGGTGTCGGGGCGTTGCTGCACGACATCGGCAAGACCCTGGTTCCCGAGGAGATTCTCAACAAGCCCAGCAAGCTGACAGAGGAAGAGTTCCGCATCATGGCCACGCATCCTGCTAACGGGATCATGATCCTGGGCAGCTACCAGTGGGCCAACAACGACATCAAGAACTGCGCCTTCCAGCATCACGAAAAGATCAACGGCAAAGGCTACCCCATGGGCCTTAAGGGGGACCAGATTGCCGAGATGAGTCAGGTTGTCTCGATCGTCGACTTTTATGACGCGTTGATCTCGGACCGCTGCTACAAGAAGGGCCTGCCGCCTGATCTCGTCTACCAGACGATCATCAACGGCACGGGAGCGCACTTCGATGCACGCATCGTCAAGGCCTTCCTCAAGTACATCGTGCCCTACCCGGTCAACGCCGAGGTCGTGTTGTCCAATGGGATGCATGGGCGCGTCACGCGGGTCAACCGCAAGAACCTGCTGGCTCCCGTGGTCCTCGTCGAAGGGCATGGCGAGGTCGATCTGATGCGGGCCGCGAATGTCACGGTGGTCCAACTCAAGAGTGCGCCCAAGCCCGGTACGGGCATGCTCAACCCGGCGGTCCTCGGACGTTGAGCCGGCACGAACGCCGCCCGTTGCCGCGTTTCCTGGAGCAGGGCCTGCCTGCCGATGTCCTCGCGGGGCGGACCTTGGTCCTCGGCAAGGAACGGGCCCATCAGTTGGGACGGGTCCTGCGGATGGTTGCCGGTGACGAACTGGTGCTGGTCGGTGGCGTGGGTTCGGCGTGGCGGGCCGTCTTGCGCGCGCTCTCACCCAGGGAGGCCGTCGTCGAGTTGCTCGAATCGGCCGAGTGTGCCCCGGAGTGGCGGCGGCCTGCCGTGCTTGCCTGCGCCGTCCTCAAGGGTGATCGTCAGGAGTGGTTGCTGGAGAAGGTCGTCGAGTCGGGACTGCCCGTCCTGCAGCCTTTGGTGACGGCACGGACCCTCGTTCGACCGGGTCTGGACGGTGCAAAGCGTCAGCGCTGGGACCGTTTGGTGGCCGAGGCCACCGAGCAATGCGAGCGTGCCGTCCGGATGGAGTTGCGTGAGGCGGTGCCTTTGTCGTCCTTGCAGCTGCCGCTGGGCTGGTCCGTGCTGCTGGTCGATGAATCGGCATCAGATGTGACGGCCTCGTTCGAGGCTTGGCATGCAGCCGTGGCCGATGCGCCGGGAGTCGTGGCGTGCGTTGGGCCCGAGGGAGGCTGGACACGCGAGGAGCGCGAGGCGCTCGTCGTGCGTGGGGCCATGCCCGTCTCGCTGGGCGGCACCATCATGCGTGCCGAGACGGCGGCGCTTGCCACGGTGATCCGTCTGGGCCTGCTGCTGGCTTGAGTCGCCCGATCAGCTTCGTGCGCGGTCCGGTCCCGGGGGAAAAGGCAGCAGCTTGCCCGTGGGTTCGCGGCGGATGGCGGTGACCCAGTCCATCACGGCCTTGCCGAGCGCTTCCGGGCGGTGGCGAACCACGGCGTGCTCGTCGATGAGCGCGCCGACAATGGGCTTGACCCCCAGGGCGTCAAGGGCGCCGGGGTCCATGCGCACGGGCTCCTGACCTTTGGCGCGGTAGGCATCCAGCAACACCTGGGGCAACTCGTCGTTGACGAGGACCCAGTCGAACAGGTCGCGTCCTCCCACGCGCTGCAAGGCCGCAACGTGGTCCGCGACGCTGTAGCCATCGGTCTCGCCCGGTTGCGTCATGACATTGCAGATGTAGATGCGTGGCGCCGAGGAACGCCTGATCTCCGAGAGGATCTCGGGGATCAGGAGATTGGGCACGATTGAGGTGTACAGGCTGCCTGGCCCGAGGACGATGGCGTCGGCCTCACGGATGGCGCGAAGGACCTCCGGCAGGGCCGCGGGATCGTGAGGCTCGCACCAGACCTGTCGGATCGGGGTGGTCGAGGCCGAGATGGCGCTTTCGCCCCGTACCTCGGTACCGTCCTCGAGACGGGCGGCCAGAGTCAAGGCATCCAGCGTCGCCGGCAAGACCTGGCCGCGGACGGCGAGCACACGGCTGGCGGCCTGAATCGCCTGTTCCATGTCGCCGGTCAGCTCAGAGAGTGCCGTCAGGAAGAGGTTCCCGAAGCTGTGTCCCTCCAGCCCACCGGTCTCGAAGCGATAGGCGAAGAGGTCAGCCATGAGTTTCTCCTCGCCGGCAAGCGCGAGCAGGCAGTTGCGGACATCACCCGGGGGCAGGACGCCCATTTCGGTCCTGAGCCGGCCCGAGGAACCCCCGTCATCGGTCATGGCGACGATCGCCGTGATGTGGTCCGAATGGACCTTGAGACCGCGCAGCAAGGACGCGAGGCCCGTACCGCCGCCGATGGCGACGAGACGGGGACCGCGACGCGGTCGGTTGCGGTAGAGGGAATCGACGATGGACGGCGCCGCCGGCGTGGCCCGGACGGCGACGGCGACGGCCCGGACGACCCGACGACCGGCCCAGAGGCCGAGGCCAAGCCCGAACAGCAAACCGAGGCTGCCGCAACTCACCATCCAAGGCGTCAGTTCCTGCCCGTACCGCATCTGGCGATAGGCTGCGATGGTCAGCAGGATGAAGCCGCCACCCTGGATCACGAACCCCAGGGCAGCCAGCAGCAGCCAACGCTTCAGGCCCATGCCCGGCGTCAGCCACTTGCCGAGCGCACCCATCAGGAAGCCCTGCCGCCGGCCGCGGACGCGGACTCTGCCGCCGGTCGCTGGATATCCCGGTGGGTCTCGACGACGTTGGGGTGGCTTTCGCGCAGGATGGCCGCCAAACGTTGGACCATGGCGACACTGCGGTGCCTGCCGCCCGTACAGCCGATGGCCAGGGTCAGCCGGGTCTTGCCCTCAGCCCGGTAATGGGGGATCAGGAACTCGGACATCTCGAGGAATCGCGCGAGGAATTCGCGCGTGACAGGATGCCCGAGGACAAAGTCGCGTACAGGCGCATCCAAGCCCGTGAAGGGGCGCAGGACCGGATCATAGTGCGGATTCGGCAGGAAGCGCACGTCCATCACGAGGTCGGCGTCCAGCGGCACGCCGTGTTTGAAGCCGAAGCTGACGACCGTCAGTTGCATCGCGGCCTGGACCTGATCCGGCAGGACGTGGGCCGACAGGATACGTTCTTTAAGGGCGCGCGCAGAGAGATGGGACGTATCGAGGACGTCGACCTCTCCCATGGTGCGGATGCCCGTCAGGCGGGCCCGCTCCGAGGCAATGGCCTCGACCAGCGAACCCTCGCCCCACATCGGATGGCGTCGGCGCGTCTCGCTGAAGCGCCGGTACAGGACTTCGTCGGTGGCCTCGAGGAAGAGCAGGCGGACGGGCTGCCCATGGCTGCGCAGGGCCTCGATCGTGCTCTTGAGTTCGTCGAAGAAGCCGCCACCCCGGGTGTCGATGACCACGGCGATCTGGGGGTAGCGCGCCTGCGTCAGCTGGACGAAGGCTTCCAGCAGCGGGGGGATCAGGTTGTCGACACAGAAGAACCCCAAGTCCTCGAAGCAACGCAGCGCCTGCGTCTTGCCCGCCCCGGAGAGGCCCGTTATGATCTGGATGGTTGCCTGACGTGCCACGTCCCTCATCTTTGCACCCGGGCGGGTCGGGGTCAAACGTCCCGATCCGCATGATTGCGAGCGACCTGGACGGGACGCTCATCGATCACGGTGGCCGGCTCGACGGATCGGTGGTCCAGGCCTTTGCCGACGCGCGCCGGCGGGGCTTCAAGGTCGTGCTCGCGACGGGACGTTCCTATCCTCAGGCCGTGCCCTACTGGCGCCAACTCGCCCTCGACACACCCCTGGTGGCGGCGCAAGGTGCCGATGTCCGGCAACCGGCCACGGGGGAGGTCCTGTGGCAGCACCTGATCCCTGAGGCCACCGTGACGCTGGCCGCGGGCGTGCTCAGGGCGGCCGGCCTGATGGTCGGGCGCTACAGCCGGGAGCAGTTCTGGCACGAGGGGGTCGCGGATCCGCTGATGGAGACGTACCTGGCCCGGGTCAAGGCACCCGCGCGCATCGTTCCTCGTATCGAGAATCTTGGAGGCGAGGCTTCCAAGGTCGTGGCCCTGGGACCGCCGCCCCTGGTGGCCGAGGTCTTGGCCGAGGTCGCGCGCCTGCTCGAGGGGCATGCGGAGGTCTTGCGTAGCTTGCCGTTCCACGTCGACATCGTGCCTCCCGGGATCACCAAGGCCACCGCCCTCGAGCGACTTGCGCCGCTGCTGGGCATCGCCGGATGGCACGAGGTGATGGTCTTCGGGGATGCCGACAACGACCTGACGATGATCAGAAAGGCTGCCGTCGGGGTTGCCGTCGGGGATGCGACGCCGGCGGTCCTTGCGGCCGCACGACACCATGTCCCGCAGGTGGGCTTGGGGCCGGCAGGCGAAATCGATCGTCTGCTTCGAGCCGACGGGATCTGGTCCTTAAGCTCTTCTTGACGTCATCGGAGAAGGCTCTGTGGCGATGATGACCTTATGGTCGTCGATGCCGTCCGTCGCAACGGGTCGGCGCGCGCTGCGGCAGCAGGTCGCGCGCGGGTCGGGCATGAGCCTGCCGCGCCACGTCCCGGCCTGGCGCGGGATCGCTGGTTGCCCGGAGTTCGCTCCGCCGAATCCGTGGGATGCGAGGACGGCCCCTTCGCGCCGCTACGCCTCTTTCCCCCGCGACCCGAGGGACCCTTGCCTGCTTCGGCCTTTCCTGCCGGTTGGGCAGAACTGGCACCCGGTGTGCGCTATGCCCGGACCCTCGTCAACGGGCAGGTGACGCACGCCTTGGTCGTGGAACCGGGAACTCCGGTGACTTTCTGGGCGGGGCCGCCTGCCGAAGGCGGTCTCGGGACGCGGACCGTGCGGCAGATGGCGCAGGGCCGGGTCGCGGCCGTCAACGGCTCGTTCTCGACGCTTGCCGACGCGCCCGTCAGCCGTCCCGTCGGGCCGACCGTGGCCCGCGGCGAGGTCCGGATCGACTCGGCGACCATCAAGTCGGGCTGGGGTGCGGTGCCGCGAAGCTTCCTTGCGCGCGACGCCGAGGGACGCTTCTTCACGGGGGAGGCGGCCGCCGGCGAGAAAGCGACGGCGTTGCTGGCCCGCCTGAAGGATCAAGGCCGGCAAGTGACGGATCTGTTCGGTGGCAACGGCGTGCTGCTGTCGGGCGGACAACTGGCGGACGAGCGGGCGCGGTCCGTGCAGGGTCTGGATGGCGGCCAGGCCAGTCGGTCCGCAAATGCCCGGACGGTTGCGGGCGTCACGCCCGATGGCCGTCTCGTCCTGTTGACGACCGAGGGTGATGCGGCCGAGGGCCGTGGCGTGGGCGTCCATGAGTTGGCCCAGTGGTTGCTGCAGGCCAGAGACCAGGATCCGACGCTCAAGGTCGACGAGGCGGTGATTCTCGACGGCGGCGGGACGGCCGCGATGGTCGTGCCGGGCCGTGGTGTCGACAGCCGTGTCGGCCTCTACCACCGCCGCATCACGACGGGCCTGGTGATCGAGCGGGCACCCGAACGCTGACGCGCAGCCACGGCTCCGAGGCCTTGGATGATGCGACCCCGGACCCGATGGCGCGGGGGGTAGTAGGCCAGGTCCCAGCCATCGACGGGCAGGTGCCATTCCATCCTGCAGCCACCGGGGTGCCACGTCAGCACCCAGAAACGATGCGGATGCTCGACCAGGGCCTGAGTCGCGTGGACGGCCAGGTTGCCGATGGAAGAACTGGTCGCGAGGTGGAAATGGTCGCACAGGGCCCCCAGTACGTTTGTCCCGGCGGTCGCGAGCGCGCGGGTCACGCGCCGGGCGTCCCGCTCGGCAAAACGCAGGGCCTGGGTGAAGGGCAGGGCCTGAAATGGGGGATGGTGCACGGCCCCCACGATGTGCTCGCGATCGTGGCGCTTCAGGGTACGCCGCAGCCATCGCGCCTGGACGCGGCCCAGGCGACCCTGCCAGCCCTGGTAGCTTTCCTCGGCTGAGTCGGTCGTGTCGAGGACGACCAGGCGATGGCCGTGCGGCAACGGCACCCTATATCAGGGCGCACCCGAGTGGGACAGGCCGTGGTCGCCCAGCGCGTCAATCAGCCTGCGGCGGGCGAGGTCGGCCCTGAGGCTCTCTACATCATGGTTGCCGAGGGCCGCGAACCAGGGATGGCGGAGGGGCCTGAGTTCGCGACGGAAAGCCGATAGCGTCTCGCTGTCATGATTTGACTGGTCGAAGATGTCTCCCGTCAGGACCACCGCGTCCAGGTCAAGCCGGTTGAGGGCCTGCACCGTTCTGCGCATCAGGTCGGGTCCCTGGGGCCAGCCTAACCTGGGCTCAAGTGCGAAGTGGAGGTCCGAGAGATGGGCGACGCGCAACATGGGGGTGAGTGGCATGCGCCATGACTACCCCGTCCGGCCTCCGGACTCATCGGCTGGATGGCCTATGGCGACTGGGCGCGAGGCTCTTGGGGTCTCAGTCCCGGGGCCGGCTGAAGAGCCCGAAGCCCTCGCGCTGGAGTGCCGCTTCGTGTCGGGCTCCCGGTGCCGTCGAAGACGGCGGCCCTTGGTGAAGCACGAGGATGGTGGTGTCGTCGTAAAGGCCCATGTGGCGCTGGTGGGCCAGTTGCGCCGATCGCAAGTGCTGGAGCGTGTCCCGTGCGCTCTGCCTGTCTCGAGCCTGCAGCCAGCGGGCGACACGTTCCTCGCCGGCACGCTGGCCATTGGGGTCGCGGGCATCGGTGATGCCGTCCGAGATCGCCACGATCTCGTCGCCCGGGGCCAGGTCCAGCACGAACGGACGATAGTGGGCCTCGATCGGGGCACCCAGCGGCAGGCCTGTAGCCGGGACGGGGATGCCGTTGTGCAGGGGCTGCGGATTGCCGGCGTTCAAGCCGACCAGCCTGCCTGTGGCCGGGTCGTGAATCATGTAGGTGAAGGCCACGAACATGCGTGAACGCCGGCCCTGCTGACGCCGCAGGAGACGGTTGACGGCCCGCACGGCCTCCGCCGGGTCGTCCGGATGCTGGCTGGCCACTGCGCGGAACAGCGTCAGCGTCACGGCGCCCAGCATGGCCGCGGGCAAGCCCTTGCCCGAGACATCGCCCACCAGCAGGCCCAGCTTGCCCCCCGGCAACTCGATGACGTCATGGAAGTCGCCTCCCATCTCGAGCGCCGCCTCGTGCCAGACGGCGAGGTCCGCACCCGGCGGTGCGGGCAACGTGTTGGGCAACAGGGATTCCTGCAGTTGATGCGCGATCTCCAATTCTTGGGAAACACGCTCCTGGACCTTGATGCGCTCGAGCAGCAGCACGTTCTCGGCAGCCAGGGCCAACTGGGCCAGCAAGTTGGCGAGATAGGCCTCGTCTGCCGTGCCGTACTCGAGGTCGGACTGCCGGGGTCCAAGCGTCACGATCCCCAACGGCTCGGGTCCCGGGTTGAGCGGATAGATTCGTGCGGCATCAGGCGTACCTGCCTGCCAATTGCCTTGCGCCGGGATGGAGAGGCTGACGAAGGTCGGCCGAACCGAGGCCTCGAGGGCCGCCTGCAGCGCGTGAAAGAGCGTCTCGGCCGACGCGGCGCCGCGCGTCTGTCGGCCGAATTCGACCAGGACCTGATCCGGCTTGTAGGCGGAACGGTCGAAGACCCGGTCGATCTGGTCGCGCACACGCCGGGACAGTGGCTGGAAGGCCAGGGCCAGCAGGGCTGTCGCCACGGACGAGGCAAGGGGGCTGTTCTCGAGGCCGAGGGCTTCGCCCGCGTTCGAGGTCAGCAGGGCCATGGTGCCTACATAGCCGCCGCCAAGGATGACGAGGGTCATCACGTACTGCAGGGTCCGCCGCAGCACGACCTCGATGTCGAAGAGCCTGGCCCTGACGATGGCGTAGGCAATCGAGGCGGGGAAGGCCGCGAAGCAGAGCAGGGTGGCGCTGTAGGCGAGGGTTTGCAGGTCCGGATCGCGGACCGCCCAGACGAGGGTCCACGGAAGAAAGGCCACCAGGGCCCCCACCAGCGTGATCTGGGCCTGGCGGCGGTGCAGCAGGTTGCGTGTGCGCCACGCGCGGAGGGCGAGGCTGGCCAGCAGGGAGACGGTGGCGAGGAAGGCGAGCAGCACGGTGCCCTGCCAGACGACGAGCGTATACAACTGGTGGTCGGCGGGATTGCGGGTGGCACGCGCGAGCGCGACGATGGTCAGCAGGCCGAGCGTCAGGGCGGCCATGCCGACAACCAAGCCGAGGCCTCGGGACCAGCGGGGATGATCCATCAAGGGGGTAGGGAAGGCCAGCGCCAAGACAAGGGCGGCCCACGACAGGCCTTGGAAAGCCAAGTAACCCGTTGGCCCAAGGCGTCCACCGAGGTCGAATTCGACGCCTGTCAGGACATACAGGGCCAGGCTGCCCTGGAAGACCAGGAGGGCCAAGCTGGCCGTAGCCTCAGGTGGGGCACGAAGGTGGGTGATGGTGGCCATGGCGACCAGGACCATCCACAGGAACAGGGCCGGCAGCGTCGAGTCGCGCCAATCGGACCACGTGAAGCTTCCGAGACGCAGGGGCAACGATTGGGTGGCCTCGCCGCGTTGGATGGTCAGGGTGATGCTGTCGCCGGCCGACCGGTTCCGGATATCTGCCTCGAACTGGCGGTAGCTGGGGATTGGACGCTTGTCGACGGCAATTACCTGGTCCTCTGGTTGGATACCGGCCTGGGGTCCTGCCCACTGTGGCTGGTTGAAGATGGACACGAACAGGGCTGGATCCAGCCGGAAGCCGTGAAAGGTCTGCCCGACCCACCCAAGGGAGGTCATCAGCGTCACGATCAAGGCCACTGTCTGGAGGCACAGGTGTACGCTCGCCACGGCTCGTCGCGTCAAGAGTCCCGCTCCGTGAAACGTTCGGCCAGCCTGAGATCCAATGCCACGGCAAAGGCCTCATCGAATGCCGCCACGACTTCGGCCGGTTGCATCTCCGCCACGGCCTCCAGTACGGTTGCACGCAGTTGGGCGAGGCGAAGGCGTACGCTTGCCAGTATCAGGCCCGCTGGCACGGGGCCCTCGATTCCGAGGCCAATAACGGTCTGCTGGAAGAACTGCCAACGAGCGCTTTGGGGACCTGCCTCGACGGCTGCATCCAGATCACTTCGCCATTGCAGGGCTGCGCCGACCTTGTGACCCCAGTCAGCATAGTGGGTGCACCAGTTGCGGCCCTCGGGACTGAAGCCGGCCAGCATCTCGAGCATGCCGCCCATGGTGGCACCGGTGCGATTCTCGAGGCTGGCCACGAGCGTGCTGCCTTCGGCGGTATTTGGCGCAAGGTCCCAGGCCTGCGCGTGCACAAGATTTTCAAGCGTCCGCGAGAGGATGGTCAGCGTGAATCCCGGTTGGGGTGACTGCCCTGCCCATGTCATGGCGCGGGCCAAGCCCCTGATGGTCGCCAACGGTGCCAGCAGACGATGGGGCTCCGTGTCCAAGTCCCCGTCTTGCCAATCGTCGAGGATATCGGCAGCGAGGTAGACCTCGCGCCAGATGGCTTCGTGCAGCTGGCGCAGGGTTTCCGGCACCTGCATGGCAAGGGCGAGGCGTCGTGGCAGTCGATAGAAGGGCCAAGTGCTAGAGCTGGTGACCCTTGCCCACTTCTGCTCCAGAGCACGGTCGAAGCGGTCGAGGACAGGATGGGCAACTGGGGCGTCAGCCAGCGACTTGCGCCTCCAATCCAGCTTTCATCACACCGAAATTGTCCTTGCGCAGGATCAAGTCGATGTTCTTCATGTGGCCATTGATTTCCTTCTGGTCGCCCCGCGCGAGCAGGTCGGACCAGGCCTGGAACTCGGCTTCGCCCAACTTGTCGATGGCGTTGTTGGCGCGCGCCACCATCTTGGGGTCGCCGTTGTCGTACTTGATAAGGCCGAACAGAGCTCTCTTGGGCCACATGTCTGCCATCATCCTGACAAAGGTCGGGTGGTTGCCCAGTGCGTACACGACACCCTTGCTGCCCTTGGCCAAATCGGCCTTGATGATCGCCTGCATCTCGGGACTCATCTTGGGCAGTGCCTTGTCCAGCTTCGCTCTGATGTAATTGAAGCGTGCCTGAGGGCTCTGCTTGAGCCAGCCTGCACCCAGGATGGTCTTGGGACTGTCGTTGACGATCGCCCGAAACATCTCCTGCAGGGCCTTGACGTCGTTCGTCTTGATGGGGTCCTTGGGGGCCGTGGCTACCCCCCGGACATCGGCCACCAGCTGGGCGCGCAGGGCCGGGTCGGCCAAGATTTTCATCTCGCCGGCCGACAGGCCCTTCAAGGCGTTACCCAGTACCTCAGGATTGTTCTTGAAAGCCTCGAGTGCCTCGGGATTATTCGCCATGCCCCTCAGGCCTTTGATGACCCCCGCCATGCCCGCCGTGTTCGGCAGGCTGCCGGCGGGGAACTGGGCACGGATCTTGTCCAGTGTCTCGGGATTGAGCCGGGAACCGGCCAACTGGTCGACGGTGGCTTCGAGGCGCTCCCGGGCCATGTCGGCATCCGGGCCTTGCATGCGCAGCATGTCTTCCACCGAGTAGGCCTTGCGCGTCGCGTTGATATAGAGAAACTTCTCGGGGGCAACGGCCAGTAACTGGGCCGGATTGCTGAGGTAGGTGCGGTAGCTTTCTGCAAAGTCCTCATGGGGTGCCGACTTCGCGTAGTCGGAGACGAAATTGTCCGTGCGTCCCGGCTTGTCGTCTCCGTGGGAGGGGATCGCATTCATGTACTTGTCGTAGCCGTTCGCGATGCTGCCGTCCGGGCGCGTCCATAGGGACAGCTTGCCGAACTCGCGAATTTCGCTGGCGTCCCAGCGCCCCTGGCCTTGGACGATGTGACCGATCTCGTGAAGCACCACCGACTTGAGGTCATCGGGTGTGTCTCGTCCGGGCAGGCTCGAGACAGCATCGCCTATCCGGATGCGCGTGACGCCGTTGACGTTGTTGGAGTAGAAGCTGGCGTCCCCGAAGACCTCACCCAGGTTCGCTGTTCCCGGCGGGAAGTTCTCGAAGACCGTGTTGCGCAACGCTGCCCGGTCAGCGGCGGGTACCATCCGCAGGGCATCACGGACGGCGATGGCCTCCTGCGAGCTCCACGTCGCCGGCGGGGCCGTGATGAAGCGGGACCCGGTTTCCGGGGGGCCGCCCAGCATGCGATCGATGTCCGCCATGATCTCGGCGGGCGTGGGCTCGCTGGTTCCGCTGCGGACCTCTTGGGCCAAAGGGCCCGTGCGGACCAGGGCGTCCTTCTTGAGGAGCTTGAACTTGTCATCGGAAGCAGAAGGGGCGGCCGATCCCGGTGCCATCTGGCCCGTACCCTTCAGGGGTGCCGTGTTGCGGCTACCGCCAGGTCCCTGGATATTCATAGTCACCCGTACGCCTTCCTTTCCGGCACGCCCTCAGATTGTCCTTACCCGTGCCCCGGGACCTTCCCCTCGAAGCAAGAATTTAACGAAGGGCCAATGCTTGACGCTCTTGCCCAACCTCCGGCATGATGGAGGGGCCTTCAGCGCATGCGCTCATAGCTCAGCCGGATAGAGCGTCTGACTACGAATCAGAAGGTCGGGGGTTCGAATCCCTCTGAGCGCGCTAGACGGGAAGCGGGTTTCGGTGATTTCGCCGGGACCCGCTTTTTTGCTGGGGGGACACCGGGGGGACGGCAGGAGTGAATCTGAGTCGCTCGAGGCAAGCCTCACCAGACCGACGTACGACTTTTGGCGGGTGAGTGGGAGGCTTGCTTCCGACTCCTAACAGCTGGGTCTGACCCCTATCGGAGCGGCTTGATCGATCTGGGTAACCTCGATGCTCCATACAAGAAACGGACGGTTCTTATATTTTGTCGGGACTGATGGTTCTCGAGGCCCGGAAGCGAGGGGTACCATCACCCCACCCGGCAAGCAAAAACGCCTTCTAGGCCCTTGTAGAGGGCCGCTTTCCGCGCCGCGGTCCGGCTTCGCTACGGACCGGGGCGATAGGGTCAAGGGACAAAGGGTTCAAGAGCCAAGTGACAAGCCCTCGGCCTACGGC